>Ga0209540_10001407_pt1 | contig 18403 bp, 15 predicted proteins | sample BarGraIncu01121A_FD_184501 | JGI IMG/M metagenome (GOLD analysis project Ga0209540, IMG submission 184501) | Arctic peat soil microbial communities from Barrow, Alaska - Barrow Graham LP Incubations 011-21A (SPAdes) (version 2) | ecosystem: Environmental > Terrestrial > Soil > Wetlands > Peat... | reverse complement strand
GGAAAAACTTGCCTTTTATAAAGTAACTACGTTCTGCGCACCTCCGACGATTTACCGATTTATGATTCAGGAGGATCTGTCAGGATATGATCTGTCGTCCCTGCGCCTTGCGCTGACGGCGGGTGAACCTTTGAATGCTGAAGTTTTCAATCGATTCAAAGAAGCTACCGGACTTTCCATTCTTGAAGGGTTCGGTCAGACAGAGGGATCCGTCCTGTGCGCAAGCTTCCCCTGGGATGCGCCCAGACCCGGATCGATGGGTAAGCCGTCACCTCTGTATAAGCTTGCTATCATAGATGATAATAATGAAGTCTGTCCTCCCGGTACTGAGGGGCGGGTCGTCGTCACCGGTCTGAGCGGCAATTCACGGCCTGTAGGCCTTTTCAGCGATTACTACCGCGATCCGGAAGCGACTGGAAAAGTATGGCATGATGGAATATATGAGACCGGTGATGTAGCCTGGCGGGATGAAGATGGTTTCTACTGGTATGTAGGCCGTTCCGACGATGTTATCAAATGCTCGGGATACCGGATTGGACCGTTCGAAGTGGAAAGTGCCCTTCAGACACATAAAGCGGTTCTTGAATGTGCGATTACTGCTGCTCCGGATCCCATTCGAGGGCAGGTGGTTAAGGCTACGATTGTCCTTGCCCGGGGTTACTCGCCATCCGATGAGTTGGTATTAGAGCTGCAGAATCATGTGAAGCACACCACGGCTCCTTATAAGTATCCGAGAATCATTGAATTCGTGAATGCTTTGCCCAAGACGACCAGCGGGAAAATCCGCCGGGTCGAGATCCGCGGTACAGATGAAAAGAAAGAAGAGAAGAATTTCCTGAATAAAGACGAGACATAAAGCACACGAAAAGCTGCAGGATGATTCATCGTGCACATTACAAGTGAAGAGGAGTATTTTTATGGAGTACATGGCGAATCCTGAACGTTATAACAAGATGACTTACAGACGCTGCGGCAAAAGCGGCCTCAAGCTGCCTGCGATATCACTCGGGATGTGGCATAATTTCGGGAATATGACCCCGTATACAAACAGCCGCGAGATGCTGCTGGGTGCTTTTGACTTAGGGATTACTCATTTTGATCTGGCCAATAATTATGGACCGACCGCCGGTTCCGCAGAGGAGACTTTCGGCAGAATTATTACCGAAGAACTAAGGGGATACCGGGATGAATTTGTCGTGTCTACAAAGGCCGGATACTATATGTGGCCAGGACCATACGGCGAGTGGGGCTCCAGAAAAAACCTCATAGCATCGATTGATCAGAGCCTCAAGCGCATGAGGCTTGAATATGTCGATATTTTCTATCACCACCGCCCGGATGCAGATACACCGATGGAGGAAACAGCGGATGCACTTGCCCAGATCGTGCGGCAGGGCAAAGCGCTGTATATCGGCATTTCAAACTATTCACCGGAACAGACGGCAAAGATGATCGAGTTACTGGACAATCATGGAATACATCTGCTGATTCATCAGCTTTCGCACAGTATGCTTGGACGGCAGAACGAACCTGTGTATGACGTGCTTGCCAAAAAGGGCGTAGGATCCATAGCTTTTTCCCCACTTGCGCAGGGCCTGCTGACTGACCGTTACCTGGTCGGAATTCCGGAGGATTCCCGTGCGAAAGGAAAGAGTGTTTTCCTGACAGAGGCGAGTATTACGCCTGAAAGAATGCGTAAAGTAACAACACTGAACGATATGGCCCGGGAGCGCGGACAGGCGTTGTCACAGATGGCGCTGGCCTGGGTGCTTCAGAGTGCAACTTCCGTAATTATTGGTGCAAGCCGTCTTTCGCAGATCACAGAGAACTGCAGGACGATTGAGAATACTGACTTTACCAGAGAGGAACTTGATAATATCGAGGAGATACTGAATAATTGAAACGGATCTCCCTAACAAACAAAAAGGACGGAATCGGAATGACAGACATAAAATTAGTAGCACTGGATTTGGATGGAACTACGCTCAATGAGGACGGATGGATGACGGAAACAACGCGGCAAGCCATCGAGAACGCTATCTCGGCAGGGTTTCTGGTGGTTCCGGCGACGGGCCGGACACTATCGGAAATACCCGATGAGGTCATGGCAATCCCGGGCATCCGGTTTGCAATTGTATCAAATGGTGCAAGTATCATGGATCTTGAAAAGGACGAGGAGATTTATTCCGATCTCATATCTCTGGATTCGGCAAAAACACTTTTCGATCTGCTGTATGCACAAAATCTGGTTTTCCAGGCATACAGCGAAGGCGTTTCCTTTTGTGATGAACGGTTCATGCCTGAAGTAATCGGTTTCTTCAACAGGCACGGAGCCAATTATTCATGGATAGCAGAGCGAATTCGCTTCGTGAAAAATCTTCCGGTCTATTTTGAAAAAGCACACAGACACGTCGAAAAAATTACAGTGAATACGCTGGTCGGTGAAGCCCGCGTAATTATTGAGAAGGCTCTTACCGAAATGCCATCGGTTACGATAACCTCATCTGATCCTCGAAATATGGAGATCAATTCCGTAACGGCAAATAAAGGAGCGGCGCTCAAGCAGCTGAGCCTCGGCCTGGGCCTCACACCCGAACAGGTAATGGCGGTTGGTGACGGGAACAATGATATTGAAATGCTTGGCTTTGCAGGCTTTTCGATTGCCATGGGCAACGCCGTACCGGAGGCCAAACTTGCCGCTTCCTATATAACTGTATCCAATAATGACGGCGGGGTCGCAGTTGCGTTCAGGAAATTTTTAATATAATACCATTTGCTCGGTAGATGCAATACCATTTGTTCGCGCTGGACGCTTGCTACCGCCGGCTAAAGCCAGCTAGCGCAAGCTAAGGCGCGCTCACAAACGGTATCACATCCTGGGGAGGCGCTTCGCGCCGCGGAAACGCACACTTCTTGTCATTCCCATTTCCTTTACTTAGGCGCTTCGCGCTAAGTAAACATATGGATGGAATTCCTGCGAATCAGGGAATATAATCATTGATAGGATCAACTCGCATACGAAAGATGAGAATATGATCAAGACAGCAGATAAGAGACGGTTAATAATTAAGGCGATTATTTTTGTGGCTTTTCTTAGCCTTTTTGTTGTCTTTTGCTATTGGCAGAACAACGATGTTGTTGTCACGCATTTGGTTTATTCAAATGCCAAAATACCCGACGGTTTCGACGGGTTTTCCATTCTGCAGGTTTCCGATTTACATGATAAAGGGTTTGGTGATAATCAGTCGACGCTGGTGTCGCTTACCAAAGATATTTCACCAGACATTATCGTTGTTACAGGTGATTTGATAGACAGTAATTGTGCTGATATTGAAGCAGCGATGGAATATATAAGTCAAGCTGTTCTTATTGCGCCCGTCTACTTCGTGACAGGAAATCACGAGGTATGGTCGGATCGGTACCCGCAGCTTGAGATTGAGCTGGTAAAATGCGGGGTAATAATACTTGATGATAAACAAATTATTCTTCAAAAGGGCACAGACGAGATCTCACTGATCGGGATTTGTGATAGCGATACTGTTTCTGACAAATCAGCAGAGTTAATTAATTCCACTGACAAAGAGTTCTGCATCCTCCTTTCACACCGTCCCGAACTAATGGACGAATATGCACAAAGTAATGCAGATCTGGTATTTGCAGGTCATGCACATGGAGGACAATTCCGAATACCTTACGTAATGGGGCTATTTTCGCCGGATCAGGGCTTTTTTCCAGAATATACGAGCGGGATCTATACCAGTGCAAATACGACGATGGTTGTGAGCAGAGGATTGGGAAACAGTGTAATACCAATAAGACTCTTTAACCGGCCTGAACTGGTGGAAGTAAAATTAAAGATGTAATACCATTTGCTCGCGCTGGACGCTTGCTATCGCCGGCTAAAGCCAGCTAGCGCAAGCTAAGGCGCGCTCACAAACGGTATCACATCTTTGGGTAGGCGCTTCGCGCCGCGGAAACTATACTTTTTAGTGGTTTAAGAAATGATTAGGATCCCTGGATGAAGCCAAGTGCTTTGCCCGAGTTTTTTTGTTTCGTGGAGATCAGATTTGTTTGCATCCGCTATCGCGTGCTTCTAAGATCAATTACATCCATACATAGGCGTAAGCCGAAGATATAAATCTTCCTTAGCACCCGCAGGGTGCCGGATGCAATACCATTTGCTCGCGCTGGACGCTTGCTATCGCCGGCTAAAAGCCAGCTAGCGCAAGCTAAGGCGCGCTCACAAACGGTATCACATCCATACAAAGGCGCTCCGCGCCGCGGAAGTATATTCCTTAGCACCCGCAGGGTGCCAACACAGAGCGGACAGGTTACTTGATCGACCTTCCGCAGGGCGTTCGGAGGGCGCTGAAAAAGTCCGGAAATAAGAACAGTATTTTTGACAGGTCACATTTGCACAAAATATTAGCACATAAGGATACGGAATCATGCATTTATCGACTGGGGAGCTTGAAAATGCACCTTGTTTCCTTGTCCATTCTAATTGATTTTTGTTAATTTGAGAATCCGTTTTATGTTGACAGCAAAAATAGCCATAGCACCTTGCAACTGCATGCTTTCCAGCCCGGCAGCCAGTGCTGTTTTGTATCCATGAACCTGTTTGAGTTCGCTATTCTTTGCTTCGATTTTGTATCTTACTTTAGCACGAGCCCTAAAATATTCACTCTCTTCAAATTGTATTTGCTCTGTTCGAGCACTTGCATTTAATCTGACTGAATACGTTTTGCATTTCGTCCCCTTGAAACAGGGATCTCGAAGAGGGCAAACTCTGCACTTTTCAATGTCAAATAGATAAGTCATTTTGGGACTTCTCCCATTGGGGCTGCGTCGGGATTCCTTGTGTGTGCTCATATGTCCTGCCGGACAAACATACATACCGGCATCTTTATTGTATTCAAACTTGTCGTCGTGTCTGCGTCCATATGTATTCATTTTGTTTGTTTTGGAAATCAACCGTATTTTTTTGCCTTCTGTATATTGTTGGTTCTTTCGTTCGGAATATGCCATGTCTCCGATCACTTCTTCTATGTCGACACCGGCTGCCTCGCTTTTCTCGACAAGCTCCTGCAACTGCTTCCCGTCGGAACGTTCCCCCGTCGTAATGACTGCTGCCGTAATAATTCTGTCTTCCGTCATAGCAATGTGCGTCTTGTATCCATAGAAAGAAGAGTCAGAGGTCTTATGTCCGATTTTCGCTTCTGAATCGGCAGAAATGCAGCGGTTTTCCAGCGTATCTGCGACGGTCTCCTCAAGTATGTGCATCTTCTCCAGAATGCCAGGATATTGTTGCAGGCGTTCATCAGCATAAACAATCTTCAGGAGTTTCTCGCTGTATTCAAGCACATCCGAAACACTCGAATCTGTTTGGGGACGAACAGGTAATTGACTTGCCTTTTCTCTGTCTATGAGCCGGATTGTTTGTCTCAGACTGTTCACTCTTTCAAATAAAGCGTCGTGATGGGACATAAGATTGTACCGGGCCTTTGTGTGTGTTGAATCAACGATAATAGCTTTGCCGGTAATTATGCCCTTTTCCAAAGCAATAGAAACGGTTTTACCGATTAGCAGATCAAGGATGTCCATGTTCTTAAGGCGCTGTTTTCTGAATTTAGTAAGCGAACTGGAATCAATGACATTTTCTTCCGGAGCCATGTCAAGAAAATATTTAAAGGACAAATCACAGCGTGTTCTCTCAACCAAATCAAGATCAGAAAGATTATACATCGCTTTGAGAAAGAGATATTTGAACATGCGGATTGGATCGATGGCGCCCCGTCCATTGTCCGTGCAATAGTTCTTCTTAATCTCGTCATAAACGAATGAGAAGTTGACCAGTTGCTTGATTTTTCGGAGCTTGTGATCGGGGGGAACAATAATGTCATAAAGGGCAAGATAAGGACTGAGCGGCATTCCTGGCTGCATTAACATATCCATCACCTACTTCTGACTGATGGAACCATTATACCATAAAATGACGCTCAATGATATACATTAGATAAAAGAAATCCTGAAAATCTGCATTTGGGGACTTTTTCAGCGCCCTCGGCCGAAGGCCGAGGACATGGGAGCTCACCGGATGTTCTTATTTCTTGTTGAGATCCAGAACAGAAGCACCGTAATCAATGGATGCTTTAAGCTGGACAAGACGTCCCTCTCCTTCATAGGCACCCGACATGCGCTCGATAAGCATAGAAGCCGCGGTATGTCCGATCTTCTTAATCGGCTGTACGCCAATTGTGAGCTTCGGGTGGTAAATACGTGCGATCGTATGATTTTCAAATCCTACAAAAGAAATATCTTCGGGGATTCTGAATCCTTTTTCACTCATATACATCAGTGCACCGATCGTAAGATCGTGGCCTGTCGTGAATACAGCCGTCGGCGGGGCAAGCAGCTTCATAAAATGCTTCATGCCCATATAGCCGCTCTCTTCCGAAATGTTAACCAGATGCAGAAGTTCCGGTGCGAAAGGAATGCCAGCCTTATCAAGCGCTTTGCGATACCCGGCAACACGGTCGTCGGTTGTAAGTACGCCTTCAGCGCCGCTTATAAGACCGATCCGCTTATGGCCGAAATTGATAAAATGCTGAGTAATCTGGCTGGTAATATCTATGTTGTTAATAACGACGCTGTCATGTGTGTGGTCTCCAACCTGCACGTCAACAAACACGAGGGGGGTTTTCTGCCTTTCAGCGCGTTCAAGATCGCCGGGCTTCACGTTGATGGGCTGCATAATAATACCGTCAACCTGCTTATTCATAAGAAATTCAAGCTTGGTTTTTGCACTTAACGGGTCATGCTCTGAATAGTCGCAAATAATAGTACTGTATCCATGTTTGAACAGCTCACTGTCAATTGTCGCAAGAATAGAAACGCCGAAGTAATCGGCAAGACTCGGAATCAAGACTCCTACTGTCATACTTCTTCTGGTCTTCATACCCCGGGCAACTGTATTCACCTGATAGTTCAATTCATGGATTGCATCTTCTATTGAAGAACGGTTATCTTCGAGAACATTTCCGCCATTTATAAACTTTGAAACAGTAGCAATGGAAACTCCTGCTCTCTTCGCGACATCCTTAATTGTTGAAGGCATACTTTTCGTGTCCTCCCGTCAGGCACAACTGTGCAAAATAATAATCAATTTCACCTGAAACCGGCAGCGCATAACGTTTCAAGCACAACTACTATGATATCGAATTGACGTACGTCTTGCAAGCGAAACGTCAACGAATTTTCATCCGAAAGCAATTACCGAATAAAAAGCTGCGAATGTAATCGCCGCAAACCATTCGGCACCGCTTGTACGGCGAAAAATGTACCGGATCCATATTCCAACCAGAAGTACAGCTAGTAGAAATATACACTGTATACTTAATGCGCGCCTGCCGGTTACCATCAAAAATAACAGTACCGCCGCATAAGGGAAATTTATTGTAACGTACTGGTACCAACTTCGGTATTTACTTATTCTGCTGCTTCCCCCGAATTTTTCACGTCTTACCTGTACGTCAGTTGACATGCACATCCATGAGAGAATAAATAGAAGCAGGAAGAATAGCACAAGTAAGATACCATGTAATCCTGTAAACGTCTCAATAATTGAAACATTGTACATGTTTGTGAAAAGAAAAATGCCAGACAAAAAAAGAATTGAAATGCCGCCGCTGAACAGTATGCGTCTGGCAGGCACAGCGGTGTTTACCATGGACACCGGGAAGAACCGGGCTAGAAAAACGGCAGATACCGCATAATATACGAGCGGCCAGACGGCAAGCAGTATTGGTGCGATTTCTATATCTAATGAATACAGGATTATCAGTGCAGCTGAGAAAACAATTGCCGCCAGCGCAGACAGCAGGATACCTCTTGCACGTGCCGTGTCGATTGCCGACTTATCAATTGCTGTCGTTCTGATCGGCGCCTTGTCGTTTGCCGTCAGAGCTGTACCGGCCGCAGAGCTGCTGTCCGGAGTATCTCTCCTTGATTTTGGAATCGATGCAAAAAACAAAAACAGTCCGGCTGAAAGAAAAGCAGCTGCGAGAACTTTTATTATCTGGACCGAGGCGACTTCAGACCGGCTGTCTGTATTTTGAACAATTTCAGGGCCGGTAACATACGTGCTGATATATTCGCCGATTTTGATCTGGACCTGCGGAAGAAACATCAGCACGGACTGGCCTGACTTTGTTCCGGCGGGAATCTCCCATTGACTTAGGTATCGGCTGCCGTCCGGTGTTATGAACACAGTTGACGATATAAGCCCGTCGCCGGATAGTCCGGGGAACAACGATGCATCTTCCCCCGACAGCCGCTCATAAAGAGAAGTCGAATTTTGGGTATTCACATCAAATATGGCAACAGGCATGTCGGGCTTATGTGTGCCGAACCCCTCTACTGCGCTGTCCTCAGCCAGGTCGGGGGACAGTAGAATCACGGATGCGATCCCCTGATTGGAAATGGCTGCTGAAAGCGCAGGAATACAGGTGTCGCCCCATGCCAAAAGAATTAGATGATCCGAACCCGTCGCGAGTGAGGCCGCCGAGATCTGATCCTGCTGTTCCTGCAAAGATGCATCCGCATCTATTTTCACAAAATCAGAGACAAGATTCATCTTTGTAAAGAGCACATCATAGTCAGTCTGAGGAAATCCGGACAAATCCGCAGAGATTTCAAGTACCGCGTACCGATCCGGGGAATCAGTTACTCTATCCATCAGCAAAGTATGGGAAAACAGATATATCAGAAGTATCACAGAAAAGATCAAAAGGCTTAGCCCGATATATCGAATCGTTTTGGTAATTTTCATGACAAGTACCTTTCCTTTATAAAATCCGCGAAAAGAAAAGGAGCAGGCCGTCTCTTTTCAAGAACAGTCTGCCCCGTAAATACTCATTTGTCTATAATTTCAGGGAGTATCAATAACAATACTCTGTACCGGTACACTTCTGATTACCTCATGATGCGTCTCATCTGACAGGTAATCGGCAAGAGCCGCCTGGTATTTCTCGAGAACAGCTACGGACAGCTCTTCGCGGAACTCAGAATTTATTGGATGAACAATATCTTTAAAATCGCCTTCCTGTGTTCTGCGGCTGGGCATAGCGATAAAAAGTCCGTTAGCTCCCTCAATTACCTTAACATCATGTACAACAAATGCGTTGTCAAAAGTAATCGATACAATTGCTTTCATCTTGCTTTCCAGAGATATTCTTCGAATAATAATACTTGTGATTTCCATTGCTATCTACCTCCATATAATGTCACAAATCTGTCAGGGCATTGTCTTTTTACGTCAAAACGATTATGTTTTGCGAGACAATAAACGTATTGTACTCCAGATTTCGGGAAGTGAATACAGCGCAGTATCATTTTCTATAGATAATACATATAGACCAATCAAACTTTGTGCATTGTACACAAAGTTTAAGAATGGAATCCAAATGCTCCGTCTGATTGTGCACTGTACACAAATTTCTTGAATAGCGTGTGAAAAATCAAAACGTTGGGTATAATGCAATAGGAATCTTATGGGGTCACGCAATGTGCTGTGAACCGGGAAAGAAGGAAAATCAATGACAACGATAGAATATCAGAACACGAATTCCGAAGATGCAAAGTCACCGACCCAAAAGGAAATGCCTTTACTTGCGGCACATGCCCGTATTTATTTTGTTGGAATCGGCGGAATCAGCATGAGTGGGCTCGCGGAAATATCCATGCAGCTCGGCTATAAAGCGGCCGGTTCCGATATGCATCTTTCCCACCGCACGCAATATCTGGAAGATAAGGGAATACATGTATATAAAGGACACTCCGCTGCCAATCTCATCGAATTCCACCCGGATCTCGTTGTTCATACGGCCGCCATCCTGCCTGGCAATCCTGAACTCATCCATGCAAGGGAGAACAGTATACCCTGTGTTGACCGGGCGCATTTCCTGGGATATCTGACAACAGGTTTTGAGCGTGTGATCAACATATCCGGCACGCATGGCAAGACAACGACTACTTCCATGGCTTCCCTTATACTGATTGAATCAGGTCAGGAACCGACTGTCCACTTAGGCGCAGAACTCGATGCTTTCGGAAGCACTGTACATATGGGCAAGCCTCGCGGGCTTTTCGTATCCGAGGCTTGTGAATACCAAAGGTCTTTCCTGCAGTTCTATTCGACTACGGCTGCAATCACTAATATCGACTACGATCACGTCGACTGCTTCAAGAACCTTTCGGAAGTAATTGACGTATTTGCAGAATTCACGCAGAAGCTCTCTGAAGGAGGAACTCTAGTTATTCCTGCATTCGACCCGAATACGGCCGAAGCTGTGCGCAGAATGCCAAAGTACCGTGAGCCTCTCGGACTGTCCATGCCGAGAATCGTAACTACCGGCAAAAAGGGAGATATATTCCCTCTTACAGGCGAAGAGCCTGATGTCTATGCAGACAATATCGTTTATCACGATGGATACCCTGCATTTGATGTCTATATCGACGGTGCCTTTTATGCACATATTGCACTGCATGTGCCCGGCGATCATAACGTCTGGAATGCCCTTACAGCCATTGCCTGTGCGCATATCAACGGAGGTACCGCCGAGGCGGCCGCAAGCGTTCTGTCGGCCTTTACAGGTGCTGAAGGGCGATACTCCATCAAGGGTAAGTACAAAGGCGCAACGGTAGTTGCGGATTATGCACATCATCCGGCGGCCGCCCGCGCGACACTGGCTGCGGCTTCCCATATTCCCCACAAAAAGACATGGGTCGTCTTTCAGCCGCTTACCTTTAACCGCACACAAGTCCTTTTCGATGATTTTGTTCAAAGTCTTCTTCCCTGCGAACATGTCCTCTTTGCCGAAATATTTTCCGACCGGGAAGTCAATCCAGGGACTATATCATCTTCCATGCTTGCTGACAAAATCAACGAACTTGGCGGAAAAGCGGAATTTTTCGCCGACAAGAATGATATCATCCCCCGTCTCGACGAACTAATTTCCGAGGGAGATCTGATCCTGGTACTCGGACCGGAAGATGTCCGCGAGTTAGCCGACAATATGATAAAGCTGGAATCCAACAATTAGATTGTATTACAGACCCTCAAAACCTTGCGAAGTTTCCATAATGAAAGAATTATCTGCTGCACACCGGAATCTTTGCATCAATATACATCGCAAAAACGCCCGTCGGAATTTTCCGGCGGGCGTTCTTTACGATGTATCGGGAATTGATTGTCTTAAGCGAATGTTACGGGAGATTCCAGTCCGCCTGAAACATATATCGCTTCGAACTCCGGTCCTTCGATCTTCTCTGTTTCAAGAAGACGAGTGGCAACAGCCTGAAGAATCTTCATCTTACTCTTGAGAATTATAATTACCTGCTTATACGCATCGTCGATGATAACCTGAACTTCTTCATCAATGATTGTAGCGACATGTTCACTGTAATTCTGAACATGACCGAAATCTTTGCCGAGGAACACTTCTTCATCACTTCCGAAGACCATGTTCCCAAGTCTTTTGCTCATGCCGAACTTAGTGATCATGCTGCGGGCCACATTGTTGCAGCTCTGAAGATCAGAAGAAGCACCTGTACTTATCTCTCCGAGAATGATTTCTTCGGAAGCCCGTCCGCCGAGCGAAATCATAATATCGTTGATGAGCTGCTGACGGGTCGTGTAGTAGACATCCTCATCAGGCTTGTGAGCTGTATAGCCGCCCGCAGCGCCCGCAGGTATGATCGAGACGCGCTCAACCTTATCCGTATCCGATACAGCACGAAGAACAACAGCATGTCCCGCTTCGTGAAAAGCTGTCAGTTTCTTTTCCTTCTCGCTGATAACACGGCTCTTCTTCTCCGGTCCAATCATTACCTTGAAAACAGACTCGGAAATATCGTGATATACGATCTCTTTTGCGTTATGCTTGGCCGCATACAGCGCTGCCTCATTCAAAAGATTGGCAAGATCCGCACCGGTAAACCCAGGGGTCATCTTCGCTATCTCGTGAAGATCAACATCCTTGGACAAAGGCTTATTCTTGGCATGTACCTTAAGAATAGCTTCTCTTCCCTTGATGTCGGGACGCATAACCACAACGCGGCGGTCGAACCGGCCCGGTCTCAGAAGAGCGGGGTCAAGAATATCCATACGGTTGGTAGCTGCTATAACAATAACACCCTCGTTCGGGCCGAATCCGTCCATTTCAACAAGCAGCTGGTTAAGGGTCTGCTCACGTTCGTCATGTCCTCCGCCCATTCCGGCACCGCGGTGACGGCCGACAGCGTCAATTTCATCGATAAAAATAATGCATGGTGCGTTCTTCTTGGCATTGTCGAAAAGGTCGCGCACACGGCTTGCACCGACTCCGACAAACATCTCGACAAAGTCAGAACCTGAGATGGAGAAAAACGGCACGCCCGCCTCACCTGCAACGGCTTTGGCGAGAAGGGTCTTACCTGTACCGGGAGCACCGAACAGGAGAATACCTCTGGGAATTTTGGCACCGAGATCAGAATACTTTTTGGGATTCTTGAGGAAATCAACAACTTCCTGAAGCTCTTCCTTTTCTTCGTCCGCTCCTGCCACATCAGCAAAAGTAACCTTATTCTTGGAAGGATCGTTCAGCTTCGCCTTGCTTCTTCCAAAGCTCATTGCACTCTTTCCTTCGCCCTGTGAGCGTGAGAAAGAGAACCACAGGAAAAATCCCATGGCAGCAACCATAATTACAATGGTAACAACGCTGAGTATGCTGCTGATATCTGCCGGCTCAACGTACTCATAACCTTCAATCTTTCCGTCTTTCTGTGCCGTCATCAGGATCGTCAGTACGTGGTCAATAGAAAGGGCCGGTATCTTCTTGGTGACATCAACATTTGAGCCATCGTCTGCCGTGTAGGAAAACTTAAGTTCATATCCGTTTAAGGTAACATCCTTGGGACTGTTAGCACCGGTCTCAATATAACTTAGTGCCTTCGATAAATCGTCCGTCTTGGATGATGTGCCATCCGAATACCAGAAATAGGTCGCAACAACAATGATCAAAAGGAGCATTAAGTAGAACGGGGCTCCTCCGAGTTTCTTAGGGGCTGCCTGACTCATTCATTACCTCCATCAATTGCCAGAATGCATACATCCGGCAAATTACGATATTTTCCATCAAAATCAAGTCCATAACCAATTATAAATTCATCCGGAATCTTCATTCCAGTGTATTCCGCGGTAATATCAGCTTTTCTGCGGTCCGGCTTATCAAAAGCGGCGCAAACACGCAGGCTGGCTGGATTCCTTGTGAGAAGCAGCTCTTTCAAATGCTGCAGAGTCAGTCCGGAATCGACAATATCTTCTACAATAATGACATGGCGGCCTTCGATATCCACATCCATGTCCTTGATAATTTTAACAACACCGGAACTTTTTGTACTTCCGTAATAACTCGATACAGACATAAAATCAAGAACCATGGGAACGTTTATCTTGCGGACCAGGTCGGACATAAAAATAAATGATCCCTTAAGAACTCCGACAACGACAATTTCCTTGCCCTGATAATCCTCGGTAATCCGTTCTGCAAGTCCTGTAACCATTTGATCTATCTGATCCCTTGGTATCAGTACTCCTTTTACGTAATGAGCCATTCAGTGCTCCTCCTGTTCATTTCTATCCAATATTGTAATTCTGTACAGTGCCATCTCCCGCACAGAAGATTTGTTCATTTCCAGGCCGCATGATTCGAAATATCTGCGTCCGGAAGCTTCGTCTGCAAAACCTGCTGCAAATGACACCCCGGGAATCCACAGAACCTGCGATTCATTCGCTGCAAGAAGCATTCTGTCTCTTACAAATACGGGAATCTTCCTGTCCGTTAAAAACCTGCGAAGAGGCTTCCCGCCAGTCGATCCGGCCCGGGAAAACCAGTCGCCCTGTCTTTTTGTACGAAACACGGCACCAGCCAGCAGTGCTGCCGGACAATACCATGTCCGACTATTATAAACTACCTGTTCCAGATTCTCAACGAGGATCACCTCAACATCTAAATAAGTTTTCGAAATAGATACAACTCTATTTGCCGCAATATTGCTGAAAACATAGAGGGGCGCGCCTTTTGTTTCTTCCCGGCAGAGCAGGACCTGACCGCCTTTTGTACTCCATATACCTGATATACCTGCACCTGCAGGCGTCAGATCCGAAATCTCATCTATGAACAGCGCACCTTCTGCAAGGTAAGCTGTCTTACCGTGTGCCAGCGATATCCTGCGGCCGTTCGAGCCTTCTGCAGCCAGAGAAAGTATGGATGACACATGTGCCGCAGTCAGATCGGTTGCTGAAGAAAACCGTTCAGAATAAAGCAAACGCACCAGTCTCGACGCAATTGCCCTGTGTTCATTTCGAATTACTTCACACGGAAGGCCATACGCTCCGCTTCCTCCCCGGTACGCTTTATTTTTATATATTTCGAAGACTTTTTCGTCAAAATACTCTTTGTCAGCACTCGCAAGTTCCGCAAATCCAAGAAGCGGCAGCACCGGATCCTTACGGGAAACATCAGCGATGAGTGGCATAATCTGATTTCTCCACCTGTTGCGCGTATATGTGTTGTCAAAATTAGATAAATCATCTGAATACAGAATCTTTTTCGCTTCAAGATAAGACAAAATATCCTCTTTCGATGCAAAAAGAAGCGGGCGGATGATATCCCCGCTTCTGGGTTTCATCCCGCACAGTCCGTCCGGTCCGGTTCCCCTGAAAAGATTCATCAGTATCGTCTCCGCCTGATCTTCCCTGTGATGAGCTACCGCTGTATACACAACGGAAGATTCCGGCAGGTACTTTCGCGCGGTCTCTTCAAAAAAATCGTATCTTGCACTGCGTCCAGCCTGTTCAAGGCTGATTTTCTTCTCTTTTGCAAGTGCCTGGATATCGATCTTCCCGACAGCGAAGGTGATGGATCTTTGCCGGCAGTACTGTCGGACAAGATCCTCATCATAATCGGCGGCTTCCCCGCGCAGGCAATGATTTACGTGAGCCGCGATAATCCGGGGAAACACCTGCAGTGATTCATTCTTCTTTGCTTCTTCAGACAACGAAAAAAGAATGTCCAGCAGGCACATGGAGTCCGCGCCGCCTGACACACCAACAATAAGGGCTTCGCACGAAAGAAGTCCATATGTGAGACAGTACTTCCGGCAGTCAAGCAAAAGAGACATCAAAATACCTCGTCCTGATCAGGAGGTTCAAGGCCGTCGAATTCATTCGGATCCATTTCCGGATCGGAAATGTCCTGACTGTTATCATACTGTACCGGCGGCTCATGTGCTGCTGGGGCTGCGTGATGCGGTTTCGGTGCAGCCGTATGCGGAGCTGCATGCGCATCCGTATGAGGAGCGGAAAAATGCGGGTCCTGCGGATCCCCGGGCATGCCCGGCTGGTTCGGTTCAAAAAACAAAGTCCTTTTTGCCCACCATTTGACCATGACCGTCTTGGTCTCACCTTGTCTGTTCTTGGCAAGTATTATTTCCGCATCTTCTATCTCAGGCTTTTCACCTGAATTATCATAATATTTATCCCGATATATGAACATAACCATATCCGCATCCTGCTCGATAGCACCTGAGTCGCGAAGATCTGCCAGAAGCGGACGCCGGTCCTCCCGGTACTCGGCTCCGCGTGACAGCTGAGACAGTGCTATGACAGGAACTTCCAGCTCTTTTGCCATAATTTTCAAAGATCTCGAGATCTCCGATATTTCCTGCTGCCGGTTGCCGCCTCCCCTGTTTCCAGCGGGGTTCATCAGCTGAAGATAGTCAACAATAATCAGTCCGAGCTTATTCTCATTCTTGAGCTGACGGCATTTTGCCATCATTTCAATGGTATTTATGCCGGAACGGTCATCGATATAAAAAGGAGCCGGCGTCAAAAGAGTCATCGCCTTGCCGATCTGTTCCCAGTCGTTCTCTTTAATGTCGGCATTCTGGAGTGCCTGTGTACTCACGTTCGATCTCGAAGCAAGAATACGATTACCGATTTCAGCTTTTGACATTTCAAGGCTGAAAAAGGCTACGTGCGTGTTGTAGTTGATCGCAGTGTTCGTAGCAATGTTAATAACAAGTGCAGATTTACCCATAGCAGGTCTTGCGGCTACAATAATCAGCGAACCGGGACGCAGTCCGCCCATTGCTCTGTCGAGGAGCGGGAAACCCGTGCGTACAACGCTTCTTTCTTTTTTGCCTTTACTGATATCAACTATTTCCTGCAAAGTTCTCTTCAGAATTTCATAAATTGTCTCAAAGCCTCCGCCCGTCGGATTCTCCCGAATATCAGACAGACGTTTGATGGCAATATCAACAAGGTTGTTGGCCTCCTGCTCACCTTCATACGAGAGCTTTGTCACATCATCAAGGGAAACGATCAGCTTCCTGAGCATGGCTTTCTGACGGACAATCGCGGCATATTCAGCGGCGTTGGAGCGAATGACAGCCAGATCCGAGAGTTGGCTGATATAAGCTGTCCCCCCGACCTGTTCCAGTTCGCCTCGTTTGCCCAGCAAATCCGACACCGTAATAATATCTACGGCCGACCTGGTCGACAAAAGTTCAAGAATAGCTGAAAATATCAGCCGGTGATCCGGCCTGTAGAAATCTTCCGGATTCAGTATCGCAGAAACGACAGTTAAGGCATTCTCGCTGTCCAGACATGAACACAGCACAGCTTGTTCAGCCTGTACATTCTGGGGCGGTAATCTCCCTGCCGGGACATTAGGTGAAGCCTTTGCCATCTTTTCCTCCTGATATATGTTTCCTGACGAAATTGTAAATTACCTGCCGGATATTATGTTGCGGACTTCACGTCGATTGTGATGTTAACCGAAACTTCCTGGTGGAGCTTCACTGTAACTTCAAATGTACCGACGGACTTGATTGCATTTTTGATAATAATATGTTTTTTATCAACCTTAAATCCTTGATTTTCCAGCGCGGCGGAAATATCCATTGCGGTAACTGCGCCATAGAGACGCCCGCCTTCTCCGGATTTCATCGCAAGGGAAATACGCTTATCGGCAAGCCTGCTTCCGCTCTCTTTGGCATCAAGCAGTTCACGGCGGGCCTTTTCGGCGAGTGAACCCTTCTTAAGCTTAATTGCATTCATATTAACCGGAGTGGCTTCAAGCGCAAGGTTCTTCTTGAAAAGCAGGTTTCTTGCATATCCGTCATTAACCTCGACAACGTCATCCGCTTTGCCGAGACCCTTTACTTCAGTGAGCAGTATAACTTTCATATTTGCTTATCGCACAGTCCAAAAAACTGCACGCGCTCCTCCTTTTCATTTGTAATTAATGTAAAAAAATCGGGCATCCAAAGCATATAGCAAAGGATGCCCAATAATTATAAACGTTACATACGTGAAGCGCAATAAAACGCTTAGCACATTCTGGCGCCAGAATAAATCTTTAAGACTTAGTCCATTGCAAAAGGAAGAAGTGCAATGTGTCTTGCACGCTTGATTGCGATGGTAAGCTCTCTCTGGTGCTTGGCGCAGTTACCTGTCATACGCTTAGGCAGAATTTTGCCGCGTTCAGAAGTGAACTTACGAAGTTTGGATACATCCTTATATTCGATAAATTCTACTTTGTCTGCACAAAATGCACATACCTTACGGCGTGTACGTCTCGGTCTCATTCCGCCGCGTCCGCCTTCACGATCGCCGCCGAAGTCACGACCGCCAGCTCTTGGGCCTCTATTTTCAGCCATGTTTAATTCTCCTTTCGAAATAATCCGTGCCTGTCCTGCAGGACTCCGGCGCACATATGTGCGATAAAATTAAAGATCAAACGGAAGTGTTGTATCATCATCCATGGCCGGATAGAATCCATTGTCTACAGAAGGCGCAGGAGGAGGATTCGAAGAAGCCGTAACAGAACGGGTTCCTTCCGATCCGGAAGCCTGAGCTCCGTCACGTTTGGAATCTACAAATTCAATTTCATCTACGACAACTTCAGTAACATAGACTTTCTTTCCGTTAGCATCGTCATACGTTCTTGACTGGAGATTTCCGACGACCGCAACTCTTGAACCCTTCTGAAAATACTTCCCGAGGAATTCAGCCTGCTGACGCCATGCCACACAGGAAATAAAATCTGACTGACGCTCGCCGCTTGCTGTCTTAAATTTCCGGTCAACGGCAATTGTAAAACCACAAAATGCAATCTGGCTCTGTGTTGTTTTTACTTCTGGGTCCTTAACCAATCTTCCGATAAGAATGACTTTGTTCATACATTCACTTCCCTTTCGTGATTACGCATCAACACGGATAACGAGATATCGCAATACGCCTTCGGTAATCTTCAGAATACGCTCAATTTCTTTAGGGAAATTGGGTTCTGATGTGAAG
>Ga0209540_10001406_pt1 | contig 18414 bp, 16 predicted proteins | sample BarGraIncu01121A_FD_184501 | JGI IMG/M metagenome (GOLD analysis project Ga0209540, IMG submission 184501) | Arctic peat soil microbial communities from Barrow, Alaska - Barrow Graham LP Incubations 011-21A (SPAdes) (version 2) | ecosystem: Environmental > Terrestrial > Soil > Wetlands > Peat... | reverse complement strand
TTAAAACGTAAATATGAAAAAATGTATGTCGGTGAAGTTGTCGGGGCTTTTGCTCTTTACACAATCTTGATGGCTCTTTTTACCAATCCGGTCATTGAAATGGTGAAGACGATCGTTACATGAAAATTTAGCCATCTTCCTGAGCGTTATGAGGCTTTACCAGGAAGCTTGGAAAAAGAGAAAGGACGTTTAATCTCCGCAACAAACATGATCTGTTGATATAGTATCACCCCCTTAAGGCTAACGCTTTAAGGGGGTTTTTTATATAAGAATGAATCTAAAATACGGACTAAACTCTAAAACATTGGACTGATTATTAAACCGATCAATCCGTCCACGGAAAGTAAACGATAAACCACAAAATTTTCCCGTACTCTCTGGCTACCTTTTTCCAGTCAGCTAAAGATAATTCCCAAAATCCAGCCGGCGCTTTCTCGTAATGAGTAGGAATAAAATAAAACATGCCATCATTTTTATCAAATACCCTTATCACTATTATCTTAATTCTTCGCATATGATAAGGCGAACTGACAAATATCGCCGACTGAAGTCCATAATGGGACATCACTTTTTTAGCCCCAATTATCTCCCAATGAGTATCTTCGTAAAAATACGGTGGGGCATCAACATTTTTTTTCATTGTCTTACGCTCCGGGAAATTATCCGGCAAATATTTTATAGCCCCTTTATCCAGCACCCGATATGTCTTATTATACGCTGGAATAATCAAGTAGTCCGCCATTCCCTTACTTATTAAATCGTAAGCTTCCTTCTGGCGCGCATTAAAATCAGGCCCCAGCAAGACAACGATTGCGTCTGCTTTCTTGTATGGCGAGGAATAGAGCAAATAATTAGGCGCGAATAAGATCAACCCTAAAAGGCTCACGATAACCAAAATCAAGACAAGCAAACGTTTTCGATTTATAGGCACGATAACATCCTGTAGCATAAATAGATTAGACTTTGTTTTTTAATTCGCTCAATTTATTGAGAGCATCCAGAGGTGTCATTGAGGAAATATCAATCATCCGAAGTTGTCCGATAATTTCGTCTTCTTTCTCGACAAAAAGATTCAGCTGCGGACTGGAACTTTTCCCCGCATTTGTGCCGCGGGCAATACGAGGCATACCAATTTCATCAAATTCACCTTTCTCCAGATTAAGCAGTATTTCCTTGGCCCGAACTATCACCTCTTTGGGCACGCCGGCAATACGCGCCACTTCAATACCATAACTGCGGCTGGCGCCGCCCTCCATAATCTTGCGCAGAAAGATTATTTTTTCACCCCACTCTTTCACGGCGATGTTATAATTTTTTGCGCCATCTTTTGTCGCTGCCAAATCGGTCAGTTGATGGTAGTGGGTGGCAAATAAAGTCCGGACTCCTTTTGTTTGGAAATCATGAATGTATTCCGCAACCGCCCACGCAATACTCAAACCGTCAAATGTGGAAGTCCCCCGGCCCACTTCATCAAGAATAATCAGACTGCGGGAAGTCGCATTTTTCAGAATTTCTGCGGTTTCCGTCATCTCAACCATAAATGTGCTCTGCCCTTTAACCAAACTATCGGAAGCACCAATGCGAGTAAAGATTTTATCGACAACACCTACCCTGCACTTTGCCGCCGGCACAAAACTACCCATCTGCGCTAAAAGAACTATTAAAGCAACCTGCCGGATATAAGTGGACTTGCCAGCCATATTTGGGCCCGTAATAATTAGCAATCGATCGCTTTGCAAATTAAGCAGGCAATCATTCGGCACAAAACCTTCTTTTTTTAATGCAGATTCAACTACAGGATGACGTCCATCGCGGATATCAATAATATCTTCATCATCGATTTCCGGACAGTTATAATGATATTTTTCAGCAACCTCAGCCAGCGCGATTAGAGCGTCAAGCTGGGCAATAAGAAATGAATTTTTCTGGATGCCGGTAATATATTGATTAAGATTTTCACGCAGGGAAATAAAAAGCGACTGTTCTCTTTCCCTAATTTTTTCTTCCGCATTTAAAACTGTTTGCTCGAATTCTTTGAGTTCCTGGTTAATGTAACGTTCCGCATTAACCAGCGTTTGCTTTCTTACATAAGAATCAGGAACGGCCGCCGAATTAGCTTTGGTCACTTCAATGTAATAACCGAAAATATTATTGAAACCAATCTTCAGAGAATTTATTCCGGTTTTTTGTCTCTCCTGTGTCTCCAGCGCGGCGATCCATTTCTTTCCATCACGACTGATCGACCTTAGTTTATCGAGTTCCTCATCGCAACCTTTAGCAATAAAACCTCCATCCTGTATGCTTTGCGGTGGATCATCCACAATCGTCCGCGATATTAAATCAATGACCTCAGTCATTTCCTTAAGCTGCGCTCGTATTGCAACAAGCTTAGGTGCTGTAAAATCCAGCATCATAGTTTTGATCTCCGGTATGGCCGTAAGAGAAGCCTTCAGGGCCACCAAATCACGAGGATTAGCCGCGCGCAGAGCTACCCGCCCGGAGAGCCTCTCCAAATCATAAATACGCATCATCGTTTTGCGTAAATTCGATCTTAAGATATGGCTTTCTTTTATTTCGGCAACAGAGGCAAGTCTTTCCCTGATTTTTTCCACATCCACGAGCGGATAATTAAGCCACCAGCGCAAACGCCTCGTTCCCATCGGGGTGAGCGCTTCATTGATCAGGGAAAAAAGAGACCCTGTTTTTGTATTATCCTGAATTGTTTTGAATATCTCCAAATTCCGGCGGGCCGTGTCATCGAGAATGAGATGATTTTGAGTTGAGTACCACTTAATTTCGTTGATGTGTTGAGGACGAATTTTCTGTGTTTGGTCCACATAACGCAAGATAGCACCGGCGGCAATCATCGCCGCCGGATGTTTGGCAATCTCTGCCTTGACCAGAATATCGGCAGGAAAATCCTGCTCTAAAATTATTTGTGCCTGGTCAAGCCCGAAACATTCATCTTCCAAATAATTAATCCTGCCTGCGGGCATTTGCATCTCGAGAGTTTTTATCAATGCTTTATCCGGGAAAGAGTTTGCCAGAATCATTTCTTTAAAGTCTAATCCGGCAATAGCGATAAGAAAAGAATCTCTGTCGGTAAACTCACTTATCTGAAATTCACCTGTGGTAATATCCAGAAAGGCCAGACCGAGAATATCTTTTTGAAGACAAAGACAGGACAGGTAATTATTTTCGCCCGCGGCAAGATTTTCTTCATCCAGCACAAGGCCCGGAGTAATAACCCGGATCACTTCTCTTTTTACTATTCCCTTCGCCTTTTTCGGATCTTCGACCTGCTCACATATTGCTACTTTGAAGCCTTTTTCCACAAGCTTCGCTATATAGGTCGAAGCGGCATGATAGGGAAAGCCGCATAGCGGGACACTATCCTCTTTTCCTTTATTACGGGAAGTCAACGTTATTTCCAGTACAGGAGCGGCAGTTAACGCGTCTTCAAAAAACATCTCATAGAAGTCGCCCATGCGGTAAAACAAAATACAGTCGGGATATTTTTCCTTGATTTCGACATACTGCTTCATGGCGGGGGTTAAGTTGATTGTTGCGTCTAGCGCCATTTGCCGTCATCCCCTTTTTCCAGATCAATAAAATCCTGTCGCTTAGGTTTTTCGGGCTTAATGTTAATATAATAATTGGCGAACCACGTGACAACACTGATAATTAATGAACCTAAAAAAGCCGCTAAAAAGCTTTGGACTTCAAACCCCCTCACGAAATAAGCCACAAGTTCCAGCAGGAACGCATTGATAAAAAATGTAAATACTCCCAGGGTCAGTATGTTGAGCGGCAGGGTGAGAATGATCAAAACCGGTTTAATAAAAACATTGATCAATCCTAAAAGAGCGGCGGCAAGAATTGTCGTCAGAAGAGAATCAACTTTAATTCCGGGTACCACCATTGAGGCTATTAATATTGCCCCTGTTATTATCAACCAGCGTGTTATTATCGATACCATAAACTATCCTCTTATACTTGATAACGGGTAATATCATCGAGCTTGAATATATCTGGTACTCCGTTTTATTACTTATCCGTAGTTACCATCTTTGCTGATTTAAAGAATACCCAAGTCAAGCTGATACCGGTCATAATAGAAGTATCAGTTTTTACCAGCGGACTATTTTCAAATGCCGCCCCTTGCAGAAAATCCGCGCTGACAAAACCACTGAAAATAAATTGTTTATATTCTTTACTCAAACCAATCGAAAGCGTGGAGCCGCTATAGCCTCCACCTGCGGAATAAGCGGGACGCGTTGCGGTGGCGTAAGCTGGATCTACAGTATAGATGTATTCATGATACCCTCTGTCAGCAAACATTGGCCCTGCGGAAATTCCAAGGTTCAAGCCGGTTTGTGGAATAATATCGTCTTTTTCAAAATTAATCCGTGGGCTAAACACCCATCCTTCGTATCTTACAGAGGAAAAATCTGTGGAAAAAACAGCCCTCACCGGCAGGGTTAAATTCATACGATATTTATCTTCCTTGCCCTCCAGAAGCTTAATTTTAATGGCCGGCCCAATTTCAAAAGTCGGATCCAAATCAGGCATACCTTCGCGGGCAGTATTGTTAGAGCTTTTAACCGGCAGGTAACCATAGACGGAAACATCCAGTAAAATACGGTCAGTCTTGAAAATCCTTCCTGATATCTCATGCTCATCGACTCTTAATACATCGCCCCGATAAACTAAATAAGGGTATGGCAATGGATAAACCCTGTATTCATCAGATCCCCGATAATCCGGTAACAGTAAAGCAGAAAAACCTACACCCAGCTCCCAAAGTGGTTTTTCAGCACTAATGGCCACTTTAGGAAAGACGATGCTTACCAACAACAATATCAGCAACAATCCGCGACGAATGCTCATATTCTCACCTCATAATCCTGTTATACGGCTCTCGTTAAACCACGAGTATAAACCCCAAAGCACGTTTTGTAAACATTCCGCAAGCTCGCTGTGGGGTATTATACCCTCCGCTTCGCGGGATTGTTCAACTTACCAATTCCGCTGCGCTGCGCTTCCGGAATTGGAGTTTCAACAATAAAACGGACAGCCCGGTTATTTGTCAAAGTCAACAAATTGTTCCTTTTTGGCGCCACAGACGGGACATTCATCAGGCAAAGCGCCATCGGCAACATAGCCGCATACTTTACAGACAAAATAAGAAGTTTCCCTCTCTTCCATAAAGTCGGCCATTGCCTGTTTGTACAACTTGGCATGTGTTTCTTCAACATCTCTGCTCTGGCTGAAATGGAGCAGTGCCGCTTTATCCCCTGCTTCTTCTGCTAATTTTACAAAACTATCATAGGCGATTTCTGCAACTTTTTTTTCCGACTCAAAACTCGCCGCCAGATTTTCTTCCGTACTTCTTATTTCTCTAAGGACGCGTAGCGCCCTGGTACCGTGAATTTCTTCCGAGAAAGCAATAACCCGAAAAAGACGGGCCATTTGTTTATAGCCTTCATCTTCAGCCTTTTGCGCGTAAACTTTGAGCCGCAAAGCGGCCTTTGCTTCGCCGGCATAAGCCTGATTTAACGCTTCTTGAATTTTATCCATATATTTACCTTTGATTTGAAATTAGAACCATTATTCTGGTGAAAATTCACTCTTGCTAGCCCCGCAAACAGGGCAGGACCAATCTTCCGGCAATTTTTCAAAAGGCGTGCCCGGGGGGATACCGCCGTCAGCATCGCCCTTGGCCGGATCGTAAACATAACCGCATACTCCGCATACATATTTTTTCATTTTCCCCTCCATAATATTTTTTTCACTATTAATTATTAGTTGTCTTTCTGATCAACTCTGCCGCGATAGTTTTTCCTAATTCGGAACATTTTTCCAAAACACCGCTGTCGGGAACATTCTTCACGGAAACTGCGTCAGCGGCAATTTCTACCTTCATCTCTTTGAGCAATCCTTCCAAGTCCCTTACTGACTCGCCACTCCAGCCATAGGAACCGAAAGCGGCGCCGATAAGATTGGCTGGCTTCAATCCTTTTAGATAGGTCATTACATCCGCCATTTGCGGCAGAATATTGTTGTTTAGTGTTGGCGAGCCGACGATCAGCGCTCCGGCATCAAGCACTTCATAAACAACTTCACTTCGGTGTGTTTCATTCATCGACAAAAGCTTAACCTTGATGCCTGCCTGAGCTAATGCTTCACTGATGGCACGGGCCATCTTCTCGGTAGAATGCCACATTGTGGCGTAAACAACAACTGCTTTTGCCGTGGGTTTTTGAGAAGCCCACTGCTTATAAAGTTCAATAATCCTGCCAAGATCTTTGCGCCAGATTGGCCCGTGATCGGGAGCGATAATTTTGATTTTCAAGCCTGTCGCCACAACTTTATCCAGAGCCTTCAAAACAATCGGTGAATAAGGCAAAACAATATTGGCGTAATATGTTGCCGCTTCATACTCTAAAGTAGCCGCCGGAATCTCATCGGCAAAACGCTCCAGTGTTGCCAGATGCATTCCAAACGCGTCCTGGGAAAACAAAAGCTGATCCTTGGCCAAATAAGTAAACATGCTGTCCGGCCAATGAATCATGCGCGTTTCCATAAAAGTCAAATCCATATTGCCCAAACTCAGCGTTTCCCCATCCTTTACCGGAAAAATTTCATGCTGGTCATGGAACAATTCTTTCAATGTTTTTACGCCGATTGTCGAAGCAAAAACTTTTTTCGGCTTGATGAGATCAATTACTTGAGGTAAGCAGCCGGAATGATCCATTTCGGAATGGTTGGAAATTATGTATTTAATTTGCGAAGGATCAACAACAGATTTAATGCGGGAGATCATTTCATCCATAAATGGCGCCTTGACCGTGTCAATCAGTGTGATTTCATCTGCCATGATTAAATATGCATTATAGGTGCTGCCGTGGGGCGTTGTGTATCCATGAAAATCACGAATTGCCCAATCGATGGCACCTACCCAGTATACATGTTCACTTACTTTAACCGCCGAGTAAATATCTTTCATTAATTCACCTCAATATTTATAGTTGGAAGAATAATATAAGTTTAATTTGTTTTCAGTCAACAATATTTTCAATCATACCCGCTCCGGCGTCAAAAGCCCGCAGATTTATCTCACATTTATCGGCAGCCATATTTCTGGCTATTTCTTTTTCAAAGGCACGGCGGCAGATAGGTAACAGGGCCGTTTTCGCCAATGCACCGATCATAACGATATTGCTCAGAACCGGATTACCCAACTCGACCGCTGCAATCGTGGCATCAATTAGCCAGCTATGCGCGGTCAATTCCTTGAAAATCGATTCAATTTCAGAAAGCGATGGATAGGAAAACTCACCCGTTATTACACCGATCGGATAAACTACCCGGGAATTAATTAAAACCACAACATCCGGATTACCATAACGAGTCAAAACGCGCAGAGCTTCCGCGGGCTCCAAACCAACAATAATATCGGCCCTGCCCTGCGGAATTTGAGGACTTAATACAGATTCGCGCGATATGCGTAAATGGCTCATCACCGAACCACCTCGTTGAGACATCCCGAAGGTTTCACCGATGGTGACATAATATCCGGCGGTAACAAGCATTCCAGCCAATACGCGGGAAGCCATGACATTACCTTGTCCGCCAACTCCGGTGATGATAATGTTCATCGGATCCTTGAGTAGTTGCTTCTTCATTTAGACTGTCGCCTCCGTCTTCAGAATCGCTTTTTGCGGACAAATCGAAGCACACACACCGCAACCGGCGCAGATGACCTCATCGACCAGGGCCTTCTTTTTTATCCGGTCCCAGATGAGAGCCGGACAGCGGAAAATCCGCGTGCATAAACGGTTACAGCCGCATGACTCGCCCAGACACAAGGCTTCATTGACCTTCACGTCGAATTTTTTCTTACCTTTTTTCTCGGGACTCAAAGCGCAGGCCTGACGAAGGATCAGCACTTTGACCGACCCTTTGTCCGCCAGAAACGAGGTTAATGTTTTGCTGGTGGTTTCCAGATCAAACGGATCGCTGATCATTACTTTCGCCCCAATAGCGGCGCAGATCGCGGCGATGTCCACAGCGGGAACCGTTTCTTTCAGCGCGCTCATCGGCAATCCCGGATGAGGCTGAAAACCGGTCATGGCCGTGCCCGCGTTATCCAAAACAATGAGAGTGATGTCCGCCCGATTATGCTGCGCATTGATCAGCGCCGGAATTACGGCGTGATAAAATGTGGAATCCCCGCAAACTGTCAGGATCGGTTTATCGAAACCGAAAGCCGCAAGTTTGGCAAAACCGCTGGCCAGTCCCGTGCCGGAGCCCATAGAATGCAGCGTGGGCATGGTATGGTATCCGGTTGCGGGAGAAAGCGCCGCCATCGAATAACAGCCGATGTCGCCGCACACAAAGCCCTTGCGACCATCCAGTGCAATCGCGTTGTGGATGTTCCAAAAAGACGCGCGGTGGGGACATCCCGGACAAAAAGTCTGCTCTCTTGCAGGGATTAATGCCGCTACTTTTTCTATCGCCCGTTTATAACCGGTGGACAATGATTTATATCTGACCTTCATTATTCTGCCGAGAGCCGCAACGACAAGATCAGGATTCAATTCCCCAACCGAAGGCAAGGTCTTATCCATTTTCCCATAAAAAGTCTTAATGCCGGTTTCTCTGATCATTCCCATCGCCGCGATTTTAATGTTTTCTTCCAGAAACGGCAGAACTTCTTCCACAATCATAATCTTATCGGTCAGGCGCAAATATTTTTTCAAAAGCTTCGGAGGCAGAGGCCAGGTGCAGCTGAGTTTTAAAATTCCGATACGCTTCTGCAGGCCCAGCATGGCAATGGCTTCCCGGCTGTAAAGAAAACACGCGCTGCTCGTGACTATAAGAAGTTCCGGACACCTGGGGCCGGAGTAACTATTAAAAGGACTTTTTTCAAAAAGTCCCGCCGCTTTTTGCAATTTTTTCTGCTGGAGTGTGTGCTTAAAGACAACGGGAGTGCTGGTTACCGGCCCTCTTAAGGAATCCGTAACTAATCCATCATAAACAAAGCAAGCGGTTCTGGACCTCTCCGGCAGCTTCCCGCAGATCACATTGCCGCTGGCGTGCGACATGCGCGTCACGGAGCGCAGCATGACCACATTACCGATGGCTTCCGATAATTCAAACGCCCACTTCGTCAGGTCTTTGGCTTCCTGAAAACTAGATGGCTCCAATAGCGGAATTTCCAGCATCCGCGCGAAATAACGTGACTCTCCCTCATTAACGCTGGAAAGAGCGCCCGGATCTTCACAGGTCACTAAAACCAATCCGCCTCGCGTACCGGAGGCCGTAAGATGCAAAAGAAAATCGGAAGCAACGTTAACACCATTTTGCTTCATGACACACATCGAGCGCAACCCTGCAAACGAGGCGGCCGCCGCCACTTCCAGCGCTACTTTTTCATTTACTGACCATTCTACATATAATTTTCTTTCCCGGGCAACTCCGGCAAGACTCTCAATAATTTCGGAGGAAGGTGTTCCCGGATACCCGGCGGCAACGTTAAGCCCTGCTTCCAGCGCACCGCGGGCAATGGCCTCATTACCCATAAATAAAACTGAAGTTCCGGCCGGACTTAATAATTTGGACATGATCTTACCTGTCTTCTTTATTCGATATTTGTTTAGCTAAAAACCTTCGCACTCCCGGGTCATGGCGATCCAGATACAAAAGATTTTTTGCCGATCCACTTTTCCTGATAATATTTTGCAGCGCCGTTTTCTTTTTCTCCCCTGCCGCGTTTTTCAATTGCCGTAAACTTTCTGCCGGAGCTTCCCTAACTTCCAGTACGCCTCGCTTTATGGCTAAATCGATTAAATTTCTTCCCTTTCCTGTGCGCACAACCATTTGATTCCAGTGGCGCATCTCCTCCCAGTTGTCCCCAAAGCGCGCCGCGCCTACCGAAATATCAGCATATTCCGCCGTGCTGTCCAAGCAATAATTACAAGCACTGCGAATACATGTCTGCGCATCAGAAAGCGGAAATGACTTTGTCCCATTTAATGTATAGATTTCCAGAGAGTTCTTTCCTGCCGGGATATCCATACCGGTAATCGATTCTAACGCTACATCGTTTTGGCCCATTAATTCATTAAACTTCTCCACGGCAAAAGCCCACCCACAATACAAACCGATTACTAATTTCAGTTGTTCGATTTTGCCGCTATCTTCTTTTACTGATTTTAATTTCATTTTGGCCAGCGCCAGCGCCTGGCAGGGTGTGGCAACAACACCGATCTTGCCCGCATCTTTCGTCGCCGCTAACTGATTAAATGCGGCGACTGTCGGTGATACGGTGAACTTGCTGCCCGCATTTTTTCTAAGCGCTTCTTTATCTGTAACGACTACGCCATTTTGGCCAAACTCCTGATCGCGTACGGAAATAATGGCGGAATCAATCAATCCCTCAAGCAAAGCTAATTCCATCAGAGCTGTAACTGTTCCGCCATGCTGGACATCTTTACGTAATTGAGGGTCAGTAGCCCGGGAAAAATAATAACCTTTCACCGCTCCTGTCTCCGGCGTCAAATCGCCGGCATCAAAGAGCATATTTCTTAATTCATTCAGATCAGTTGAGGTTCTGGGACAAAAATCATAACATTTACCATTTTCCAGATCACAAGGATGCAACTGAACGGTCCGGTCGTGATATATAACCTGATAAGGGCAAAGGCCTACACAGGCTCCGCAGCCAGTGCACAAGTCACTTTCCAGTACTTCTTCTTTCAATATTTTCTGGCTGATAACCATTTTAGCCGACGAAGTCATTACAAGCACTACCTTCTAGATTTGTGTTTTTTATATATCATCATGGTTTTTGAGGCAAGATAATGATGATGAATAACAAAGTCCTTTTTTGAGAGTTATTTCCTGAAATATTGTAAAGATATAACAAAAAATATTGCTGTTTTAAAATCATTAGAAATTTTTCTGCTTTTTTTCGCGGGCGCATCATCGTGGTAGTTGACATCCTCTGCCAATTGTATTATTAAGCACATGCAAAATCAATCTTCCTCAGTAGCTCAGTCGGTAGAGCGGGTGGCTGTTAACCACCATGTCCGTGGTTCGAGTCCGCGCTGGGGAGCCAGTATAATAAAGCCCAACTTCTAAGGAGTTGGGCTTTTTAGTTTAAAACTACATGATGTTTAACTTGACCATGAACTTTTTGTATCAATTAAATATAATAAAGTAATGGTTTTTTAATAGATATCTTTATTTATAGCTTACTTAAATAACATGTATTCAAAAAAGATGAGGAGAAAAATGAAGCGTTTGCAAGGACTTATCTTCTTATTGACCGTATTATTGACGATGTCATGGACATCGCCTAGTCAGGCGGCAGACATAGTAATCGGATTTACCGGCCCGCTTGACCTCGTGTGACCTTCAGGTTATTAGGTTATGCGCCGGGGTTCCCTGCCGGTATGACGATTATTGGACTTTTGACGAGAGCAACAAACAAAAATCCCCCAACTACTTTATACAGTAGTCTGGGGGATTTTACATTCAAGGAAGCTTCTCAAATATTCCATTTCGGAACTAACCGCAGACAAAATACTGCATGAAAGCCATAAAATGATTAATCTTCTGCCGTAATCACGTCATCATATTCCGGTATCACAATTCCACGGCGTACCATGATTTGATAAATCCTTTCCGCTTGGCCTTCTACATATCCGGATGCGCCATTGATTTTATAACGACGTGGACTAGGCAAAACCGCGGCAAGAGTTGCCGCTTCACGAGCAGTCAAATTTGCTGCGTGTTTCCCGAAGTTGGCTTGCGCTGCCAATTCGATACCGAAAATCCCATTTCCCCATTCGGCCACATTTAAGTAAAGTTCGATTATCCTTCTTTTGCTCAGTTGACCTTCTATCCTCCATGTAAGTATTGCTTCCTTGATTTTTCTAATCGGAACCTTTGAGGGAGAAAGATACAGATTTTTAGCTAGTTGCTGAGAAATTGTGCTTCCGCCAACCTGAAACTTTTTCTTTTTTATGTCTTTTTCCAGCGCTTTTTGCATGGCATTAAAATCAAACCCTTCATGCGACCAGAAGTTATCGTCTTCCGCAATAATCACAGCCTTTACAACATAAGGAGATATTTGAGAAAGAGGTACCCATGCTGTATGAATTGGTTTCTTTATTCTTTTTTTTTGCCAGCTTTTTTCCCGATATTCCATAAAGGCGGTTTTTCCGGGACGATTCTTTTTCAAATATGACACATTGGGATAAATGAAATAGCGCCCGATATCGACAATAAAGTAAGCAGCAATCAAGAGAATAACTATTATTATTAACTTTTTCCAAAATCGCATAACTACCCCTGCATATTTTTTGTGCTGCCTTCCTATAACGCATTAAAGCAGATTGCAAAATAAATTTGACATCGACAATTATTTTATGTATAGCATGCGACACAAAGTCATCGGTACGTTACTGGAGATCAAATTTTTTTCTTTGTGCGTTGAATGATCCACTAAAATCTTGGTATTTAGACAATATCTGTGCACCATTAGCAAGATGGGGAACCCCTAACATAAAAAGGAGATACTTCATGTTGAAACGGCGGATTTTAATATTGTCAGGACTGCTCTTCCTCTTTTCGTCATTATGCTTGGTTAACAACGTTTTCGCCAACGTATCCGAAGTAAAAAGCGGTGTCCAAAATCATGCGCTCAAACCCAGGCAGGTTTTAGCTATCCCTAAAAAAAGCGCCGATGTTTCCCCTAATAAAGCAAAATCAAGATCAAAGGCATCATCTTATTACACAGTCAAACGCGGGGACACTCTCGGAAAAATCGCCAGAAAAACCAGTATTCCTGTAAAACGAATAATGGCTCTGAACAATGTTCGGTCGAGCAGCTTACGCATTGGACGGAAACTTGTTTTATCCAAGCCGGCAGGTAATTCTACTCAAAAAGAATCTGTCACGGATGATACGGAAGAAGAAGAGGAAGACATTACTGAAAATATCAATTTGACCGAGTTGGAAAAAGAAAAAAAGAAGAATGAAGAACTTTTAGGAAAATGGAACAGCCCCGATGAAAGGAAATTATTTATTAAAGTGGCAACCGGTTTTTTAGGCGCGCCATATAGATTCGGCGGCTCCACGTTAAGAGGAATAGACTGTTCCGCTTACGTACGCAAGGTGTATGAATTTTTCGATGTAACTTTACCTCGCACTGCCCGAGAACAATCCACTGTCGGCGTCACTATCGAAAAAGAAGAACTGGAGGAAGGTGATCTCATTTTCTTCCAGACACGCAGACCAATAGGACACGTGGGAATATACATTGGCAACAATGAATTCGTTCACGCCTCATATAAGGGTAAAGTCGTCCGCATTGACTCTCTGGATATGCCTTATTTTCAAAAAAGATTCCGGCGCGCTGTCAGGGTAAAGGGTCTTGATAATAACAATAAGGGTGCTTAATCTCGATCCGGAAACAAATCTGTTCATCAAGTAATGGGGTTTAACTTAGAACCACGTTACTTTCTCCTGCAGTATTTCTCTGTTGATTATCCACAAAGTTTAGTATATGAAAACAACCTTGTTAAAGAGGAGTAGATTATGAAAAATAATATTCATCTTTTTGTCAGCATTTTTGTAATGTCATTTGCCGAAGGTCGGGCGAAAAACCGCCGCATCGCCATTATTCTATTGCCTCAGGAATAGTAAATGGGAAGAAATTTAGTTGAAAAGATTCTTGCCGAGCATTTAATTGCCGGCAACCTTGTGCCCGGAGAAGAGATCGGCATTCGCATCGATCAAACCCTGACACAGGATGCCACGGGCACTATGACCTATCTGCAGTTTGAAGCCATGGATGTACCCAGGGTAAAAACCGAACTTTCCGTCAGCTATATTGATCATAATACGATCCAGATAGGCTTTGAAAATGCGGACGATCATCGCTATTTGCAGAGCGTGGCGCAAAAATTCGGCGTCGTTCTTTCACGCGCCGGAAACGGCATTTGTCACCAGGTTCATTTGGAAAGATTCGGCAAACCCGCAAAAACGCTGATCGGCTCGGATAGCCATACACCAACCTGCGGCGCGCTGGGCATGATCGCAATTGGCGCGGGAGGTCTGGATGTCGCGCTGGCTATGGCCGGAAAACCCTTTTATCTGATTTGTCCCAAAGTTATCAAAATCAACCTTACCGGCAAGTTCAAGCCGTGGGTTTCCGCCAAAGACGTCATCCTCAAGGTATTGGAAATTTTTACTACCAAAGGAAACGTCAACACGGTGTTCGAGTATGGCGGTGAAGGCGTCGCATCTCTCACAGTTCCCGAACGCGCCACGATTACCAATATGGGCGCGGAATGCGGCGTTACGACTTCCATTTTCCCCAGTGATAAAATGACGCTACTTTTTCTGCGTTCACAACAAAGAGAAAGCGATTTTACAGAACTCAAAGCCGATGAAGACGCGAACTACACCAAAGTCGTCAATATTGACTTATCCCGGATTGAACCATTGACGGCTAAACCCCACAGCCCGGACAATATCAGCACAGTCAGAAAAATGAAAAAAATCGCCGTTGATCAAGTTTGTCTCGGCAGCTGCACCAATTCTTCATACAAAGATTTGGTTACCGTGGCTAAAATTTTAAAGGGTAAGACGGCTCACCCCAATATTAGTTTTGTTATAGCGCCCGGATCCAGACAAGTGCTGGAAGAACTCGCTCAAAACGGTTATCTGGCCGATTTGATTGCCTCTGGAGCGCGGATTATGGAAAACGCCTGCGGCTTTTGTATCGGCAACAGTCAGAGTCCTAAATCAGCCGCCGTATCACTGCGCACATCCAACCGAAATTTCTTAGGACGTTCGGGAACTATGGATGCCAATGTTTATCTGGTGAGTCCGGAAACTGCCGCGGCAGCAGTAATTACCGGACTCTTCACCGACCCCCGTGATTTGAAAACACGCTATCCCAAGGTGGAGATACTGAAAAAGTTTTCCATTGATGATTCGATGATAATCCGGCCGGACAAGAAAAAGAAAGATGCAGAGGTGTTTCGTGGCCCGAACATCGGCGTTCTTCCCCGCAGCCCGGAGCTTTGCGATATTATTCAGGCCCAGGTAACAATCAAGGTCGGCGATAAGATCACCACAGATCATATTATTCCCGCCGGCGCGCGGATGAAATACCGTTCCAATATTCCGAAGTATTCCGAGTTCGTTTTTGAAAACGTCGATGCTTCATTTGCAAAACGAGCCGCTCAGATCAAAGAAGAGGGAAAGCATAATATTATTATAGCCGGACTTTCTTACGGTCAGGGTTCTTCACGTGAACACGCCGCCCTATGCCCCATGTATCTTGGCGTCCGCGCGGTAATCGCCAAATCCTTTGAAAGAATTCACGCTGCCAATCTGATTAATTTCGGCATATTGCCTCTTACTTTTTGTGTCGAGAGCGACTATGATTACATCGATCAGGAAGACGAACTGGAAATTTCTGAGACAAGAAAGATAATCGCCGGAGACGGAAAGTTTCTGATGCGAAACAAAACCAAGGGCACTGCCTTTTACGTAACTTGCGTTCTGTCTGAAAGGCAAAAGCAAATAATCCTGGCGGGCGGAGCCCTCAACATAAAAAAATGATGAAATAAAATTTACTGGGAGCAACAAATTTTTTTATGGCAAATAAAATCAAAGTAAAAACTACTCTCGTCGAAATGGATGGTGATGAGATGACCCGCATTATGTGGAAAATGGTGAAAGACAAACTGCTTTCCCCCTATCTGGATATGGATATTGATTACTACGATCTGCATGTAAAACATCGCGACGATACCGATGACCAGGTAACCATTGATGCCGCCCACGCGATTATGAAATACGGCGTCGGCATTAAATGCGCCACCATTACACCCAACAAAGACCGAGTCAAAGAATACAAATTGAAAAAGGCCTGGAAAAGCCCCAACGGCACCATCCGCGCCATGCTCGACGGCACGGTTTTCAGAAAACCTATTTTAGTCAACAATATCAAACCTGCGGTTTCTTCATGGAAAAAACCTATAACCATAGGCCGTCACGCCTATGGCGATGTTTATAATAATTTTGAGATGCAGATTCCGGGCGCGGGAAAACTGGAAATTGTTTTTACTCCGCGAAACGGCAGCAAGGCAAAAAACATTCTGGTTAAAGATTTCCCGTCAGCGGGTATAATTCAGATTAACCACAATTTAGATAAATCCATATTGGACTTTGCCAAGGCCTGTTTTACTTACGCCTTGAGTGAAAAAATTGATCTGTGGTTTTCCACCAAAGATACTATTTCCAAAATATACGATGCCGGATTCCGCGAAATATTCAATCGTGAATTTGAACGAAACTGGAAAGAAAAATTTGAAAAAGCAGGCATCGAATACTTTTTCACCCTGATTGACGATGCCGTGGCTCGCATTATGAAAAGCGAAGGAGGAATGCTCTGGGCGCTGAAAAACTACGACGGCGATGTGATGTCGGATATGATCGCTTCCGCCAGCGGTTCTCTGGCCATGATGACATCAGTTCTGGTTTCTCCCAACGGCTGGTTTGAATACGAGGCCGCGCACGGCACCGTGCAAAAGCATTACTACAAACATTTAAAAGGCGAAGAAACATCCAGCAACTCTATGGCGCTGATTTTTGCCTGGACGGGCGGATTGCGCAAACGCGGCGAAATGGACGGCACGCCTGAGGTGATAAAGTTTGCCGATAAACTCGAAAAAGCCGCCATTGCCACCGTGGAGAACGGCACAATGACCGGTGATCTGCTCGCGCTCGCCGAAAAAAAATCTACCAACAAAAAAGTCAATACTGAAGGCTTTATCAACGCTATCGCCGCAACACTGCAAAAAAAATTCAATGATTAATCGCGCCGATAATCAGCTTCCCAATTTACTGGATTTGACTCTGGAGGAAATGGAAGAATTCATTTCCTCTCTGGGTAAAGAAAAATTCCGCGCGCGGCAAATCATGAAATGGCTCCATCAATCCGGCAGCGTTTCTTTTGAAGACATGACCACCCTCTCCCGCGACTTCCGCGCTAAGCTCTCTGAAATCGCACGCGTCAGCCGTCCGCAAATCGTCAAAATTCAGAAATCTAAAGACGGAACAAAAAAATCTCTTTTGCGTTTAGAAGACGGGCTTTTCATCGAAAGCGTTTTAATTCCCGGGAAAAATAATTGGACAATATGCGTATCCACTCAGGCCGGCTGCGCCATGGATTGTAAATTTTGTCTGACGGCGCGCCAGGGGTTCAAAAGAAATCTACAGCCTTCGGAAATTGTCGGACAACTTATAACTCTGAGAAACGAAACGCCGGAAGGTCCCGACATCAAAAACATTGTGATGATGGGCATGGGTGAACCACTGGCCAATTATGATAATGTTTTGAAGGCGATAAAAAATCTCACCTGTGATTTCGGCATGGGATTTTCCAACCGTAAAATCACTGTTTCCACCTGCGGACTTGCCCCGCAGATTATACAACTCGGCAAAGATATTTGCATCAACCTTGCCGTATCGCTTAACGCGCCTGATGACGAGACACGAAACAAGCTTATGCCGGTCAATAAAAAGTATCCGTTGGAGGTATTGCTGGATTCCTGTAAAAAATATCCTATGCCCGGCCGGAGACTGCTGACCTTCGAATATATTTTAATTGACGGAGTTAATTCTTCCGTGCATGATGCCCGAAAATTGTCAGTTTTATTGAAAGGCCAGCGCTGTAAGTTGAATTTAATTGTTTTTAACGAATATCCCGGATCACTTTTCAAATCACCATCGCGTAAAACCGTGGAAGCTTTTCAGCAGACACTGATTGATAATCACTACACAACCATGCTTCGCGCCAGTAAAGGAAGCGACATTCTGGCCGCCTGCGGACAATTAAGTGGTTCGAGTAATGCTCATTGACAGTTATCCGGAAATAATAAGATAAAGAAGTATTATCGCAGCAACATAATATCCTATTTTCATATCGTTTCTGGAAACTTTTACAACGAATGGAACTTCTTCAACTGCCGCGTTTTTTTAAAGGAAATTTGTTGTCTTTTTTCAACTTCTGATGCGGGTTATATTTTTTCTCGCGCAAAAGCCGGGAGATGTCTTTTTGTCTGCGGGTTGTTTTTTGTCCGGCCATAAATACTGACTGCTACCATTTGCTTTCAAAGGATAACGAGGCGGCAAGGAGGAGGCTCCGCGGTCGTATTACTAACGCGTGACCTTCAGGTTATAAGTTGAGAAAGCCGGCGACTTAGCCAGCAAAGTTAGCCAAAGAAAGCGCGAATTGGTATGCTCCTTTTTATTCTAAACACATTCCTCTTCCAGCGGAAAAGTAAAAGCCCTTAAACCGGCGCGAGGATGTTCAACCTTCAA
>Ga0209540_10001405_pt1 | contig 18428 bp, 19 predicted proteins | sample BarGraIncu01121A_FD_184501 | JGI IMG/M metagenome (GOLD analysis project Ga0209540, IMG submission 184501) | Arctic peat soil microbial communities from Barrow, Alaska - Barrow Graham LP Incubations 011-21A (SPAdes) (version 2) | ecosystem: Environmental > Terrestrial > Soil > Wetlands > Peat... | reverse complement strand
CGGCTGCGAGGTCGTGGACGAGATCGAGCAGCTGGCGATCGACCGCGTCAAGGCGCTCTTCGGCGCCGAGCACGCCAACGTCCAGGCGCACGCCGGCGCCATGACCAACACGGCCGTCTATCTGGCCGCGCTCCAGCCCGGCGACACGATCCTCTCGCTCTCGCTCGCCCACGGCGGCCACCTCTCGCACGGGCTCAAGGTGAACATCTCCGGAAAGCTCTACAAGATCGTCTCCTACGGAGTCAGCCGCGACACGTTCCGGATCGACTTCGACCAGGTGCGCTCACTCGCGCTCGAGCACAAGCCCAAGTTGATCATCTGCGGCGGCTCGGCCTATCCGCGCATCATGGAGGCCGACAAGTTCCGCCAGATCGCCGACGAGGTCGGGGCGCTGCTGCTCTGCGACATGGCCCACTTCGCCGGGCTCGTCGCCGCCGGTCTGCACCCGAATCCGGTGCCCTACTGCGACTTCGTCACCTCGACCACGCACAAGACCCTCGCCGGCCCGCGCGCCGGCTTCATCCTCTGTAAGGCCGAGCACGCCCAGGCGGTCGACCGCGGCATCTTCCCGGGCCTGCAGGGCGGGCCGCTTCTGCACACGATCGCGGCCAAGGCGACCTGCTTCAAGCTCGCCGCGTCGGAGCCCTTCAAGGTCTACCAGCGCCAGGTGCGCGCGAATGCCGACCGGCTCGCGGCCGAGCTCGTCGGGCACAGCCTCGAGATCATCACCGGCGGCACCGACACGCACCTCCTGCTCGTCGACCTGCGCTCGACCGAGTGGACGGGCAAGGACGCCGAGGACCGGCTGCACGAGGTGGGAGTGACCGTGAACAAGAACGGGATCCCCTTCGACGAGCGGCCGCCGACGGTGACCTCTGGCTTGCGCCTCGGTACGCCGGCGGTGACGATGCGCGGCTTCGACGAAGAGGACATGAGCGAGGTCGCCTCGATGATCTGCAGTGCTCTGGCCAAGAACGCCGATATAGCCGCGCTCAGTGCCCGCTCCGCCGCCCTCTGCGAGAAGCACTCGCTCTATCCGGGCTTTCGCGGTTACTGCTCCTACGAGTGCTAGAAATCGAATCAGAATGACGACCTGTCGACTGGGTGTGATCGGTGAGTGCGAGGCTAGGACGCAGCGTCGTATTCGTAGCTGGAGGCTACGGATACGACCGAGGACAACGAATCGCGCTTGCCGAGCGCGGCCAGGCGGCAGAGTGCTTCGTTTTGATTCGAGTTCCGAGGTCGTAGTACCGTGACCCGATGACCGTGGCGCCTCAGTTCCTCGCCGCCATACACATGCCCCGTGAGGTCATCTTCGGCTTCGCGCTCGCGCTCGTGATCGTGCTCGCACTGACGCCGGCTATCGGCTCGCTGGCCCGCCGCGTCGGCGCCGTGGACGAGCCGGGCGAGCGGCGCCTGAACGAGTTGCCGATTCCCAGGCTGGGCGGGATCGCGCTCTTCTTCGCCATCTTCGTGCCCTCGCTCGCCTTCCTTGATCTCTCCCGGCCGCTACGGGCGATCTTGATCGGCGCGAGTATCGCCACCGTGGTCGGAGCGATCGACGACGCCCGCGAGCTCGTCTGGTGGCAGAAGTTGAGTGGGCAGGTGCTGGCCGCCGGCGTGACCGCCGGGCTCGGCGTCTACGTCGATCACTTCACCTTCCCCGTCATCGGCGTGGGGGCGCTGCCGACGTGGGTCGGTATCACCGTCACCATCTTCTGGATCGTGGCGATCATGAACATGGTCAACTTCCTCGACGGGCTGGACGGGCTCGCCGCCGGGGTCTGCGCCATCTCGGCCGTCACCTTCTGTCTGATCGCGCTCTCGCTCGGGCGCGCCCAGCCGGCGATCCTGTCCGCGATCGTCTTCGGCGCCGCGCTCGGGTTTCTGCGCCACAACTTCTATCCGGCGCGCATCTTCATGGGCGACTCGGGCGCGCTCCTGCTCGGCTTCGTGCTGGCGGCGATCTCGGTCGAGGGCCTGTTCAAGACGGCCGCGGCCGTCGCACTGGCCTTCCCCTTGCTCGTGCTGGCGATTCCCATCCTCGACACCTCGTTCGTCGTTGCCAAGCGGATCAAGCACGGCAAGCCGATCTACTCGGCCGATCGCTTCCATCTTCACCACCGCTTCATCGACCGCGGCTTCACGCAGCGTCGCGCCGTGCTGACCATGTATCTGTGGTGCGGGACGCTGGCCGGAGCGGCGCTTGCAACGAAATTTCTGGCGCCGCACGCGCACGGCCACTGGCAGCTCTGGCCGAGCATCGCCGACGCGGCTATCGGGCTTTCTGTCCTGGCGGCCTCGGCTTACATCATCTACGTGCTCGAGATCGTCAAGGTGGCGAGCCCGCGCACCAGGCGGCGTAGGCGGGCGGCCGAGCAAGAGCGACGCTCGGCTTGAGTCGGTCACGGCCGTTTACTAGAGTCATAAATCATGCCGCCGCGAGCCGATCTCGGTTCGATTGTTCGCCTGGCCTTTGCCTTTGCGATCGCCGTAGCTCTTCTTTCCGGCTGCGGTAGCTCGGTTGCGAAGACTGCGAAAGCGGCATCCGAGCCCGGCATCACGGATTGGAGCGCGAAGGATTGCCAACCCGCCGGCAGCCACGGCTCGACCTCATATCTTCTCTGCTGGAAGCCGAGCAAGGACGATCAGCACGGCACCTTCCTCAGCGTCGAGGGAGGAAAGAAGACGGAGCTGCCGCTGAAGCCGCCGGGGCCGACGACGAGCGCTTCGATGGCCGGCCAGGTCGGGCACTGGCGCTGGGCCGCTCTCTCTCCTGACGGTTCTCGCTTTCTCGCTCAGTGGTCGGCGGAATGCGAAATACCGATCGCCTTTTTCATTCCGCTCGACGGTGGTAAGCCCGTTTCCGTCACGGGTGAGAGCGACTGGGTGGAGAGTCCGAATACGGAGGGCTTTGGCTGGACGACCGACGGCCGCGCGATCGTCTTCATACCGACCAAACCGGGCTGTGGCACGGGTATCTTCCGTCCGGGCATCTACCTGGTCGGGGAGGACTGCCCGCAGAAACTGATCTGGGCCGGCAAGGAACCTCCGGCCAGGCTCGAGCAGTCGCTCAAGCCGCGCAGCGTCGACGAGCTGAAAGAGAACCTCGGCCCGAGCGACCTGTAAGCGATATCGAGGTTCCAGAGCGCTGATCCAGCGCTCACCAGCGCAGAAACGCTGGTATCCTCGGCGCCGGCATGGAGCGTTCACCGCGCCCGTCTTTTCAGCCCGCGGGGGCCGGTGGACTCCTTGTTGCGACGATCGTCGTAGTGGCCGGTCTCGGCGCGCTGATCGGCTGGGCGCTGGGCGGCAGCGGGATCGGAGCGGCGGTCGGAGCGGCCGCAGGAATTCCCGCGGGCATCTTCGTCGTCTACCGGCGTTACCGGGGGTATTTCAACTGAGTCCGTCGAAGTCGAGCCGTTTCACAGCACCGCGGCCGCTGCCGAATCGGACGCTGCCGCCGCTTGTCGCCTCGGCGTTCATCCTCTTGACGCTGCCGGTCTTCTTGCTGGCCGGCTGGCCGCTTCGCGGCTGGGCTCTGGCGGCGGCGCTCTGGGCTGCCGGGCAGGTGTTTGGTTTCCTGCTGGCGCGCTTTCCGCTCGGCGCCGGTAACGCCGGCGCATCGGCAGCCGTCGGCCTGGGCATGATCTTTCGCTCGCTCCTCGTCGGGGTCGCACTCGTTCTCGTCGCCGTCTCCGACAAACGGGTCGCGATCGCGGCGGCTTCGGTCTACCTGCTGGCCTTCACGATCGAGCTGGCGCTCTCCCTGCTCAGCTACTTCTCGGCGGAGCCAATCTCTTGAACCGCTCGCGCGTAGGTCTCCGCGGGGCGCTCGTGGCGGCCTCGCTCGTCGCGCTGGCTCTGCCTACGAACGCCTTCGCCAAGGGCAAGTTCGATCCGTCCGAGGAGTTCATGCTCAAGCCCTGGATCCCGATTCACGTCGGTCCTCTCGATCTCTCGATCACGAAGGCGGTTGCCTACCTCTTCCTCGGCACGATCGTGACGATCGTGCTCGGCCTTACGCTCATGCGCACGCGCCTGCGCCAGGATCCGGGGCGGCGCCAGACGGTCGGCGAGATGATCTACGAACTGGCCCAGGACGGGATCGCGGGCCAGGGCCTGCCGACGAGGGCGATGGGGCGCTGGTTCCCCTACGTGGCGAGCCTGTTTCTCTTCGTCCTGGTGCTCAACTTCATCAGCTTCATCCCGCTGCCGCTGACCGGCGAGACCTTCCACCTGTTCGGGGCCAAGCTGCCGACACTGGGCATCTACGCCGCCACCTCCGCGCTCTCGGTGACGCTCGCCCTGGCCCTGATGACGATCTTCTTCTCGCACTACGAGGGCGTTCGCTGGAACGGCGCCGGCAAGTACTTCGCCAGCTGGCTGCCCGGCGGCATGCCCAAGCTGAGCGTCGTCTGGGCGGTGCCGCTCGCTCTTCTCTACCTACTCGAGGTGATCAGCCAGATGATGCGGATCATCTCGCTCAGCGTCCGTCTCTTCGCCAACATGCTCGTCGGCCACATGCTGATCCTGACCCTGATCGGGTTGATATTCATCCTGCAGACGGTCTACCTGACGCCTATCGTGATTCCGTTCGTGGTTGTTCTCTACCTTTTCGAGGTCGGGATCGTGGTCTCGATCCAGGCTTTCATCTTCGCCATCCTCTCTGCCACCTATATCGGCTCGGCAATCGAGCCAGAGCACTAAGTGATCGCCACCGCAAACACGCTCAACTCGGCCGGCTGCGAACCTTCGCATACCGCCCGCCTCAGTCGCATCCGTATCTCTTTCGATACGAATACTCCCTGCGTCCTAGGCCTGCTCGGTTCTCGCTCGGCCGAGCGAGACCGTGCTTACGGCAGCAATCACTAACGAAAGGAACTCCATGTCCGTCCTCGCAGCACTGACCGGCGACGTCACCAAGATGGGAAAGGCGTTCGCGCTCGCTCTCGGTATCGGCTTCGGCTCGCTCGGCGCCGGCATCGGCCTGGGCAACATCTTCAGCTCGATGATCCAGTCGGTCGCGCGCCAGCCGGAGCTGCGCGGCGAGCTTCAGGGAATCATGTGGATCGGCTTCGCGCTGACCGAGGCCGTCGTCTTCTACGGTCTGATCGGCGGCCTCCTGGCCTTCGTCCTGGTCTAGAGGGAAGCGGATTTTGCTGATGCCAGTCGCGGCCAACTCTCTGATCACCGTCGTCCCGGGTCTGATGATCTGGACGCTCGTCTGCTTTCTGATCGTCTTTCTCGTTCTCAGGCGCTTCGGCTTCGCGCAGATCCAGAAGATCATCGACGAGCGGCGAGATCGCATTCACCGCTCGATCGAGCAGGCCGAGCAGGCCCGCGACGAGGCGGCGCGACTGCTCGACGAGCACCGGGCGATGATCGTTCAGGCGCGCGGGCAGGCCGAGGAGATCCTCGAGGACGCGCGCAAGGTGGCCGAGTCGCAGCGCGAGCGCCTGCACGGCGAGCTGGAGAGCGATCGTGCTCGCCGCCTGGCCGAGACCGAGCGCCAGATCACGTCCGAGACGGAGCGCGCGCTCGCACAGATCAAGAACGAGATCGCCGAGCTGGCGCTCATCACCACCGCCAAGGTGACCGGCAAGCTGCTCACCCCCGAGGATCATCGCCGCCTGATCGACAGCGCCGTCGAGGAGCTCGACTTCTCGGCCCTGGAGGAGAACCGCAACTGATGATCGCCGCCGCGAAAATCCTCGCTCTACCGGCGCAAGGCCGCGCTCCCGGCGGAGACCGCTAGTGGGGCTCGTCGAGCGAAAGTACGCGCAGGCGCTGTACGAGGCCGCTCTCGACAAGGGACGCATGGCCGAGGTCCAAAGCGGCCTGGCCGACTTCGTCCAAGCCGAGCGCGAGGTGCCCGAGCTGGGCGCGGTGCTCGCCAGCCCGATGCTCGACTCGGTCACCAAGGGAGCGCTGCTCGGCGATCTGCTGGCCGGCTCGGAACCGCTCGTAGCGAACTTCTTGCGCCTGCTGGCCGAGAAGGAGCGAATCTCCGTGCTCGAAGAGATCGAGCACGAGTTCGAGGCGCTGGTGGCCGCCGGCGAGAAGCGCTTGCGCGTGGTCGTGACCACGGCCCAGGAGCTGTCCGACGAGGAGGCGAGCTCGCTCGTCGCCAAGATCGAGGCGGCTACCGGGCGCCCGGTCGAGGCCCGGCGCCTCGTCGATCCGTCGCTGATCGGCGGTCTGGTCGTCCAGGCGGGGTCGCTGCGCATGGACACCAGCATCCGCGGGCGCATCGAAAACCTTCGTAAAGAGCTTGTCGAAACAAGGAGCTGAGGAGAGCCGTGAAGCTGCGACCCGAAGAGATCACCTCAATCCTCAAGCAGAGGATCGAGCAGTTCGAGATCGAGACCGATCTCTCCGAGACCGGCACTGTGCTGCAGGTCGCCGACGGCATCGCGCGCGTGCACGGGCTCGAGAGCTGCGTGGCGCTGGAGATGCTGGAGTTCGACCACGGCATCGTCGGTGTCGCCTTCAACCTGGAGGAAGACAACGTCGGCGCCGCGCTGTTCGGCGAGTGGGAGAAGCTCTCCGAAGGCTCGAGCGCGCGTCGCACGGGCCGCGTCGCCAGCGTGCAGGTCGGTGACGAGATGCTGGGGCGGGTGATTGATCCGCTCGGCAACCCGCTCGACGACGGCGGTTCGATCAGCACCAGCGAGCGCCGTCCGCTGGAGCTCAAGGCGCCGGGCGTGATCGCCCGCCAGCCGGTCAAAGAGCCGCTGCAGACCGGAATCAAGGCGGTCGACGCGATGATCCCGATCGGTCGCGGCCAGCGCGAGCTGATCATCGGCGACCGCGGCACCGGCAAGACGGCCATCGCCGTCGACACGATCTTGAACCAGGCCGGCAAGGACATGATCTGCATCTATGTGGCGATCGGGCAGAAGGCCTCGACCGTCGCTCAGGTCTACGAGCGCCTGAAGGATGCCGGCGCGATGGAGTACACGGTCATCGTCACCGCCGCCGCCCACGAGGCCGCCCCGATCAAGTGGATGGCGCCCTTCGCCGGTTGCGCCATCGGCGAGCACTTCCTCTACTCCGGCCGGCACGCGCTCTGCATCTACGACGACCTCTCCAAGCATGCCGACGCCTATCGCCAGCTTTCGCTGCTACTACGTCGCCCGCCCGGCCGCGAGGCCTTCCCCGGTGACGTCTTCTACCTGCACTCGCGGCTGCTCGAGCGCGCCTGCAAGCTCTCCGACGAGCTCGGCGGCGGCTCGCTGACGGCGCTGCCGATAATCGAGACGCAGGCCGGCGACGTCTCCGCCTACATCCCCACCAACGTCATCTCGATCACCGACGGGCAGATCTTCCTCGAGTCCGACCTCTTCTACTCGGGCATCCGTCCGGCCATCAACGTCGGCATCTCGGTCTCGCGCGTGGGCTCGAACGCCCAGACCAAGGCGATGAGAAAGGTGGCCGGCCGTCTACGCCTCGACCTCGCCTCCTTCCGCGAGCTCGAGGCCTTCGCCCAGTTCGGCTCCGAGCTCGATCCGGCGACTCTGCAGACGCTGGCCCGCGGCCAGCGGATGGTGGCCACGCTCAACCAGCCTCAATACCAGCCCTGGCCGACCGAGGAGCAGGTGACGGCGATCTACGCCGGCATCCACGGCTTCCTCGACGGCGTCCCGCCCAGCCAGGTACCGCGCTTTCAGGAGGAGCTGCGCGAACAGCTGCGCAGCGAGGGCACGCTCCTGAAGGAGATTCGCGAGGCGGGCGAGCTCTCCGACGAGGTTGCCACCCGTCTCGACGCCCTGCTGCAGAGATTCGATCAGGTCTTCAACGTCGAAGAGGAATCGGGCCTGGCGATCTAGCTTCGCGGGCTTCGGGCACATGGCCTCACAGCAAGACATCAAGCGGCGCATCCGTTCCGTTTCCTCGACGCACAAGATCACCAAGGCGATGGAGCTCATCTCGGCCGCCAAGCTCAGGCGTTCGCAGCAGCGGATCATGGCCATGCGTCCCTACGCCGACCGCATGCTCGAGCTGATCACCTCGACCGCCCAGACGCTGGGAACGATGCACGGGCTGCCGCTGCTCGAAGACCGCGAGACGCGCACCATCGCGCTGGTGCCGCTGACCGGAGACCGTGGGCTGGCCGGCGCCTTCAACGCTCAGGTGCTGCGCAGGTCATTTGTTCTCGAGCGCGACCTCCAGGCTCAGGGGATCGAGGTCAAGTGGCTGGTATCCGGCAAGCGCGGCCGCTCCTCGCTTCGCTTCCGCAGGCGCGAGATCGAGTCCTCCTGGACGGGCTTCAGCGACCGGCCGGAGTTCGCCGACGCCCAGGCGGTGGCCCACCACCTGGCGGAGCTGTACACGAGCGGCGCCGCCGACGCCGTGCTGCTCGTCTACAACCGCTTCGGCACCGCGATGGTGCAGACCGTCGTCGAGCAAGAGATTCTGCCGCTTCCCAAGCAGGTTTTGGAGGGATTCGACGAGGAGTCGATGCCGGCGCCGGTGGGCGGTGAGGTGCTCTACGAGCCCGACCCAGAGCTCATTCTCGAGCGGCTCGTCCCGGCGTACCTGGAAACCGAGGTCTTCCGGGCGCTGCTCGAGTCGGCGGCCTCGGAGCACGGTGCGCGCATGAGCGCCATGCGCAACGCCTCGAAGAACGCCGAGGAGCTGATCGACCTACTGACGCTGATCATGAACCGCGCCCGCCAGGCGGCGATCACGCAGGAGATCCTCGAGGTCGTGGCCGGGGCGGACGCCCTTTGAGCTGGCGAAAATCTTCGGTTTTCGCCAGCGGACGAACGAAGCGATGAACCGCGCCTCTGACGCGGATTTCTCGGCTGCTCCCAGGGGCGGCGTGAGCGTTGGGGACGGCGTTGTGGCCAAGAAAAACGGCTTTTTCTTATCTTTCTCTAACAATCGGGCCGGCCGGCCGTCCTTATCGACGTGAGTCCGCTGAACGGAAAGCATGCGTGCGCCGACGCGCTGGCGCTCCTCTCGCTCTCGCTCGATGAGGAGCTGAGCCTGTGGGAGCGTCGCAAGCTGGAGCGTCACATCCGAGACTGTCCGGATTGCCGGCGCAGAGGTATCGCCATCGAGGCGATCGCGCGCACGCTCAGAGGCCTCCCGCTCGAGGCGCCTTCGGTCTCGGCACTGCCGCAACTGCCCTTGCGGCGCCGGATCGCTCGTACCGGCTTTCCCGCCGCGGCGGCGATGATCGTTGTCTCGCTTGGTCTGGTGGCGCTTCAGGGTTCGGTGAACGTGAGCTCCGGGGGCATGAGCCCCACCCCGACGGTGCCGAACGCGTTGACGCTCTCCCCGGTCACCCACTCGCTCCCGTTCCAACCAGAGCAGCACTCGAGTGCCGCTGTGGTTTGGCTGCCCTAGCGTTCGCGGCGGCCGCTCTCAGAGGGCGCGCTCGCCCGGCTGCAGACCGACCGTTCGTCGAGCAAACGCGTGGGCTAGACTGGCGCCCGGTGCCCTGTACGAGCACTGCCCGCCCGTTAGATCGAGTTCGCCTCGTCGTAGGAGAGAGATGACCGAGCCAAAGAAAGACGCACCCAACACCGGCAAAGTGATCGAGGTCAAAGGCGTCGTGATCGACGTGGCCTTCACAGATCGACTACCGGCCATCTACAACGCGCTGGAGATCGAGATCGCGTCGCTCGACGAAGGTGAAGAGCCCAGAACGCTCACCGCTGAGGTGCAACAGCATCTCGGTGACGATCGGGTGCGAGCCGTGGCCATGGAATCGACCGACGGGCTCGCGCGCGGCGCGGTAGCGCTCGACACCGGCAGCTCGATCACCGTTCCGGTTGGGCAGGAGACGCTGGGCCGGCTCTGGAACGTGCTCGGGCAGGCAATCGACGAGCGCGAGGCGCCTCCGGCCGACATGGAGCGCTGGCCGATTCACCGCGACCCGCCCTCCTTCCGCGATCTCTCGCCCAAGCTGGAGATCTTCGAGACCGGCATCAAGGTCATCGATCTGTTGACGCCCTACATCAAGGGCGGCAAGATCGGCTTCTTCGGCGGCGCCGGCGTCGGCAAGACGGTGCTGATCGAGGAGCTGATTCACAACATCGCCAAGCAACACGGCGGCGTCTCGGTCTTCGCGGGCGTGGGTGAGCGCACGCGCGAGGGCAACGACCTCTGGCTCGAGATGAAAGAGTCGAAGGTGATCGACAAGGTGGCGCTCGTCTACGGGCAGATGAACGAACCGCCGGGCGCGCGCCTGCGCGTCGCCCTGTCCGCGCTCACGGTCTCGGAGTACTTCCGCGAGCAGGGCCAGGACGTACTGCTTTTCATCGACAACATCTTCCGTTTCGTCCAGGCCGGCTCCGAGGTCTCGGCGCTGCTCGGCCGCATGCCGAGCGCCGTCGGCTACCAGCCGACTCTGGCCACCGAGATGGGTCAGCTGCAGGAGCGCATCACCTCCACCCGCACCGGCTCGATCACCTCGGTGCAGGCGATCTACGTGCCCGCCGACGACCTCACCGACCCGGCCCCGGCCAACACCTTCGCCCACCTCGACGCCACCACCGTGCTGGCCCGCTCGATCGCCGAAAAGGGCATCTACCCGGCGGTCGATCCACTCGACTCGACCTCCCGCGCCCTGCAACCGGGCGTCGTCTCGGACGAGCACTACCGCACGGCGACCGAGGTGCAGCGGATCCTTCAGCGCTACAAGGACTTGCAGGACATCATCGCCATCCTCGGCATCGACGAGCTCTCCGACGAGGATCGCCTGATCGTGCAGCGCGCCCGCCGCATCGAGCGCTTCCTCTCGCAACCCAACTTCGTCGCCGAGGTCTTCACTGGCATCCCGGGCGAGTACGTCAAGGTCGCCGACACGATCGCCGGCTTCCGCGCCATCATCGACGGCGAGTGCGACGAGCTGCCCGAGCAGGCCTTCATGCTTTCCGGCACGATCGACCAGGTGTTCGAGAAGGCCGAGGTAGAGCGCAAGCGCACACCGGCCGCCGCGACGACGTAGGGAACGTGGCCGAGCGGACGCCATTCAGCGTTTCGGTGGTCACGCCCGAGCGGGCCGTCTTCGACGGCGAGGCTGAGATGCTCGTCGTCCCGGGCGAGGCGGGCGAGATCGGTGTTCTGGCCCGGCATGTGGCGCTCGAGGCGCTGCTCGAATCGGGCTTGACCCGGGTTCATCTTCCCGGCGGCGAGAAGATCGAGCTGGCGACCGGGCCCGGGTTTTTCGAGGTCCACTCGAACCGGGCGCTCGTGCTCGTCGACGATGCGGTTGACTTGCGCGAGATCGACTCCAGTCGCGCGACCGCCCAGCTCGAGGAGGCGAGAGCCGAGCTCGGACGCCTGGAAAGCGGCGAGGTCGAAGGCGATCGCTGGCGAATTGAGCAGAAGATCAAGCACGCCGAGAATCAGCTGGCCGCCAGGGGGCGCTAGCGACTGTGACTCGGCTGCTTCGTTGGGCCGGCCGTAGAGGCAGCTATGCTGACGGTCTCGAACGCGCGGATACGCGCCTCGCTTTTTTCGCATGCGGACGACGCTAAAAAGAAGGATCGGACGCTGGGAGCAGGTCACGGGCAACGGCCGTGCCGCTTCGGCGCTTCCGGCGCGTAACAAGATAAGCCGCTACGAGCAGCCGCCCGCGAGTGGGCGCGTCCTGCGCGGTATCGGGCGTTTTATGTTCAACGTGGCGCTTTTCGTCGCGGTAGTAGCCGGCGGCGCCGCCGGCGGCCTCTATCTCTGGGCGAACGAGAAGATCGGCGAGACCACGGCCAAGACGAAAGATACGAAAATCAGCGAGAGGCAACTCGACGTCGTAGTCCCGAACCAACCGGTGATCGCGCTTGTGGTCGGCTACGACAAGCGCCGAGGAGCAGTCGGAGACCGGGGTCGCACCGACACCGTGATGCTCGTTCGCCTCGATCCGCGCAAGGGCATGCAGAGCATCTCGCTGCTTTCCTTCCCGCGCGATCTGAGCGTGCCGCTGTACTGCGATCCCAACTCCTCGTTCGGAACCGGCAAGATCAACGCGGCATTCAGCCAATGCGGATTGACGGGCGCCGTGTTGACCGTGAAGGCGCTGACCGGGCTGCCCATCAACTACGACGTGGCCGTCAACTTCCGCGGCTTCAAGGACATCGTCAACAAGATGGGCGGCGTCTGGATCGACGTCGATCGCCGCTACTACAACCCCTCGGGCACCGGCTGGGCCGCGATCGACCTCCTGCCCGGTTACCAGCGGCTGCGCGGCCAGCAGGCGCTCGACTACGCCCGTTACCGCCACGGCGACTCCGATCTCTTCCGGATCGTTCGCCAGCAGGCGTTCATCCGCTCCTTCCGCCAGCAGTTCTCCAAGCTGTCGTTCACCGACTACCCCAGCATCATCAACACCATCGCGGGGAACGTCGAGACCGGCAACAAGGGCGGCGGCTCGATCCCGGCCCGCACGCTGCTCGGCTACGCCCAACTCATCCACGGCCTGTCGGGCGGAGGCGTGGTTCAGGTCAAGCTCGGCAACGTCACGAACGCGTCCGACGGCAGCTCCGACCTGGTCGCCTCGCCGACCACCATCGCCGACGCGGTCGATCAGTTTACGAGTCCGGACCTGACCGTCGATGGGCTCGCCGCTGCCCAAAACAAGGTCGGCCACGCCTCCTCGCCGCTCGACGCAGCGCCCGCACCCGAGAAGACGACCGTGCTCGTGCTGAACGCGGGCGACACCGGGGGGCTTGCGACCGACACCTCGATCGGCCTCTCCCAGCGCGGCTATAAGACTGTCGAGCCCACCGGTGGCGCAACGGCCAACTACCCCGGTAAGCGGCTCTGGCACACAATCGTCTACTACGACCCGGCTCAGGCCAAGTCGAAGCCGGCGGCGACGAAGCTGTTGACGTTCTTCGGCGCCGGGAGCGTGCGGAAGATGGTGCCCGGCGTCGCGTCGCTGGCGAACGGCGCCATGGTGGTCGCGGCGCTCGGTCAGATCTTCGACGGCACGCTGCCCGCGATCAAGCCGAAGATCGACCTTCCTACCGTCCAGGCGCCCAGGATCACGACCAACCCCGGCTTGACGTCGGCCAACCTGCGCGGCCTGCAGCCGCGCTTCCCCTTCCGGCTGCAAGTTCCGTCTGCCCTGGCGAGCTCTTCTGAATTAGCTTCCGAGGACCCGATTCGCGTCTACCGCATCGCCGCCAAGCAGACGGCACTTCGCCTGACCTTCACGCTGCCGGGCTACCTGGTCGGATACTGGTCGATCGAGGAGACGGCCTTCACAGACGCGCCGATCCTGGGCGAGACGCACTACACGCATCGCATCGGCCGGCGCACGTTCGACTTCTACTACCAGAGCGGCAAACTGCACATGGTCGTCCTGAGCGCGAACGGGGCCAGCTACTGGGTGACCAACACCCTCGACAATCTCCTCTCGAACGAGACGATGATCGCCATCGCCAAGGGCCTGCGCCCGAGTAGCGGCCGGATGCGCAAATAGCTCGCAGTGAGTAGTTTTGTCGTGCGGCGGGCCTTCGCGCTTGAGTAAGCTTGGCCGCGCATGAGTTCTGGCGGCGAGACTATCGGGATCATCGGGGCCGGCTGGGTGGGGCTGGTCACGGGGGCTTGCTTCGCCGATCTCGGCCATCGCGTGATCGTCCGCGACGTCGTGCCCGAGCGAATCGAGCTACTCCGGGCCGGCAAGGTCCCCATCTACGAGCCCGGCTTGGCGGAATTGCTCGAGCGCAACAAGGAGCGCATGAGCTTCACGCTCGAGCTCGCCGACGTGACCGATGAGGCGGACTTCCTCTTCATCTGCGTCGGCACGCCTCCGACCTACTCCGGCGACGCCGACCTATCGGCCGTCTGGGCGGTCGTCGACGAGCTGCCGCAGCTCGAGCGCCGGGCGATACTGATCATGAAGAGCACCGTCCCGGCGGGCACCGGCGAGAAGGTGCGCTCTGCGCTCGAAGCCCGCGGGCTCGGCCACCTCGGTTACGCCTCCAGCCCCGAGTTCCTGGCCGAAGGCCGGGCGATCGAGGACTTCATCCATCCCGATCGCATCGTGGTCGGTTCCTTCGATTCCGCCGACGGGAAGCGCGTGGGCACCCTCTACGGCGGTATCGACGCGCCGATCGTCTATAGCGACGTGCCCTCGGCCGAGATGATCAAGTTGGCCTCGAACGCGTTTTTGGCCACGCGCATCAGCTTTATCAACGAGATCGCCAACGTCTGCGAGCTGACCGGCGCCGACGTCGAGCAGGTCGCCAAAGGGATGGGCCTCGACCGTAGAATCGGGCCGCACTTCCTGCACGCCGGTATCGGCTACGGCGGCAGCTGCTTCCCCAAGGACGTCACCGCGCTCAAGCAACTGGCCGGAAACTCCGGCTACCACTTCCAGCTTCTCTCGAGCGTGATCGAGGTGAACGAGCTGCAGAAGAGGCGCGTCATCGGCAAGCTCGAGAAGCACCTCGGTGCGCTTGCGGGCAAGTCGGTCGCCATCCTCGGCCTCACCTTCAAGCCCGATACCAACGACATGCGCGAGGCGGCCTCGATCGTGCTGGGCTCGCGCCTGCTCGCCGAGGGTGCCGAGGTCAGGGCCTGGGATCCGCTTGCGGGTCGCGACAGCTATCTGCGCGGCGCGCGCATCTGCGACAGCGTGCTCGAAGCCGTCACGGGCGCCGACGCCGCCGTTATCGTCACCGAGTGGAAGGAACTCCGAGAGCTCGCTTCCGAGACGGTGCGTAGCGCGATGCGAAATCCGCTCATCATCGACGGCCGCAACCTGCTCGATCCCGATCAGGTCAGCGCGGCCGGGTTTGCTTACGACTGTGTGGGGCGACCGGGACACTGCAACACCGCCTCCGGCGCGGCCAGGGCCTCCGAACCGCAAGCGGAGTGACACCTCGCGAGGCGATCATCCTCGCTGGTGGTAAGGCCGAGCGTCTCGGCGAAGCCGCGAAAGGAAAACCGAAGCCGCTGGTAGAGGTTTGCGGGCGCCCGCTCGTCGCCCATCAAATCGTTCGCCTGCGCGCGGCCGGAGTCGAGCGCGTGATCATCGCCTGCGCGGCCGGAAAGGGAGGCGAGTTCGCCTCGGCGCTCGGAGGGCTCGGCCTGGAGATCGTCCCCGTCGAGGAACCGGAGCCGCTTGGTCGCGGCGGCGGCATCCGCTTCGCGGCGAAGGAGCTGACAGGTAACAGCGCGGTCTTCGCCATGAACGGCGACGAGCTGCTCGACGTCGACCTGAATCGGCTCTACGCGGCGCACGTCGCCTCGGGAGCGGCGGCGACCGTGACCGTGGCGCCGCTCGTCTCGCCCTTCGGGCTTGTCGAGCTGCGCGAGGACGGGTTCGTCTCGGGCTTCAGCGAGGAGACGCCGCGCCTGCCAAACTGGGTCAACGTCGGCCTGTACGTGCTCGAGCCCGAGGCGCTGGAGCGCTTTCCCGAGCGCGGCGATCACGAGCGAACGACGTTCCCCGAGCTGGCGCGCGAGGGACGCCTGTATGCCTTCCGCCACGACGGGATCTGGCTGACCGTCAACACACCCAAGCAGCTACTGGCTGCCGACGAGTTCGTGGCGACTCATCCCGACTGGCTCGCCTGAGCGCTCGAGACCGGGCCCGGCGCTTTTCGCCTGTGCATGACCTACGCCGCGCCTTCTCGTCTGCCAAGCTCTAAAATAGGCGCGCCCGGAAACCGCCGATCTGGATGTGAGCCCTGATATGACGAATCTCTCCTCACCGAACTTCGAAGGTCTCGACGCATTCGCGCACAAGCAAGAGCGCATCGACAAGCCATGGGGCTGGGAGCAGATCTGGGCCAAGACCGACCAGTACGTGGGCAAGATCCTCTTCGTTCGCGCCGGGAGCGCACTCAGCCTGCAGTTCCACAACCAGAAGGACGAGACCTGGTACTTCCAGTCGGGGCGGGCCGAGGTCGAGCTGGCCCTGGCCGGCAGCGCGGTGACCAATCGCGAGATCGTCGGGCCGGGCATCGCCTTTCACCTCAAGCCGGGAACGGTGCACCGTTTGCGCGCGATCGAAGATACGATCGTGTTCGAGGTCTCGACGCCGCAGCTCGACGATGTCGTGCGGCTGGAAGACCTTTACGGGCGAGAGGGCACTTCAGAGCGCTGAGCCGGGTCGTGCTCGATCCGGGCAGTACCCGCAATACCAAGTCGGAAGGGGAGCGAGTTGACGATAGTAGAGCATGACGTCAAAGACCTCGGGCAGGCCGCCGAGGGTGTGCGCAGGATCGAATGGGCCGAGCGGGAGATGCCGGTGCTTCGGGCCATACGCGAGCGCTTCGAGAACGAGCGGCCACTCGAAGGAAAGCGCGTCGCCGCCTGTCTACACGTCACCACCGAGACCGCCAACCTGATGCGCACGCTCAAGGCCGGCGGCGCCCTGGTCAGCCTCTGTGCCTCCAATCCGCTCTCGACGCAGGACGACGTCGCCGCCGCGCTCGTCGACGAATACGAAATCTCGACCTACGCGATCAAGGGTGAAGACAACGAGACCTACTACGCGCACATCGAAGCCGCCTGCGACACCCACCCCGAGCTGACGATGGACGACGGCGCCGACGTGATCAGCTTCCTGCACGGCAAGCGCCCCGAGCAGCTTTCCGAGGTCATCGCCGGCACCGAGGAGACGACGACGGGCGTGATCAGGCTGAAGGCGCTCGAGAAGGAAGGGCGGCTCGCCTACCCGATCATCGCCGTTAACGAGGCTCTGACCAAGCACCTGTTCGACAACCGCTACGGCACCGGCCAGTCGACGCTCGACGGCGTCATCCGCGCGACCAACGTCCTGCTTGCGGGGCGCCGGCTGGTTGTGGCCGGCTACGGCTGGTGCGGGCGCGGAGTCGCCATGCGCGCCAAGGGCATGGGGGCGCATGTGATCGTCACCGAGATCGATCCGCTGAAGGCGCTCGAGGCGGTCATGGACGGCTTCGAGGTCATGACGATGGAGCGCGCGGCCGAGACGGGCCAGGTCTTCATCACGGCGACCGGCGACAAGAGCGTCATCACAGGTGAGCATGTCGAGCGCATGCGCGACGGGGCCATCCTCGCCAACACGGGTCACTTCAACGTCGAGGTCGATATACCGTCGATCAGGGAGCGCGCTCGCGGCACGCGCGACGTGCGCGAGTTCGTCGAGGAGTTCGAGCTCTCCGACGGCCGCCGCGTATATGTGCTCGCGGAAGGGCGCCTGATCAACCTCTCGGCCGCCGAGGGACATCCGGCCATGGTGATGGACATGTCGTTTGCCAACCAGGCGCTCGCGTCCGAGTACGCGATCCAGCATCAGGGCGAGTTCGAGCACAAGGTCTACGACATGCCCGCGCCGATCGACGAGGAGATCGCCCGCCTCAAGCTGGAGACCATGGAGGTCGAGATCGACGTCCTGACCGAGGAGCAGGTGCGCTACCTCTCGAGTTGGAACGAAGGCACCTGATCGAGCTCGGCAGCGAGCGTAGGATCTAGATCGATGAAAGCGCTCGTGCTCGCAGCCGGGTACGCGACTCGCCTGCGGCCGCTGACCGACGAGACGGCCAAGCCGCTGCTCGAGCTGGCCGGCCGGCCGATGATCGACTACCTCTGCGACCGAATCGACGAGGCCGCGGTGGTGAGCGAGCTGCACGTCGTCTCGAACGCCCGCTTCGCCGCCGATTTCGAGCGCTGGGCGACCGCCCGCCAGGGGCGCCTGCGCCCGCTCGTGCACGACGACGGCTCGCGCTCCAACGAAGAGCGCCTGGGCGCGATCGCCGACATGCGCTTCGTGATCGAGCAGGCGGGCCTGGAAGGCGAAGACATCCTCGTCGTGGCCGGCGACAACCTGTTCGAGTTCTCGCTCACGGCGATGGTCGAGTTCTGGCGCTCCAAGGCGGGCGCGAGTTGCGTGGCCGTCCAGCGCTGCGCCGATTCAGAGCTTGTCTCGTCTTACGGCGTCGTCGAGCTTTCTCGAGAGGGGCGGGTGGTGGACTTCGTCGAGAAGCCCGAGCAGCCGAGGAGCGATCTGATCGCGACCGCCGCCTACATCTACGCGGGCGAGCACGCGGCGCTGATCGACCGCTATCTCGCGGCTGGAAACTCGCCCGATCAGCCGGGAAATTTCCTCGCCTGGCTCTATTCGCGCGAGCCGGTCTTCGGCTTCGTCTTCGAGGAGACCTGGCTCGACATCGGCAGCAGCGATCAGCTGCGCGAGGCCGATGAGCTGCTGCGCGGACGCATCGCGTAGAGCGCGGCTCGCGCGGCACCCGTTGAGCGCCCATTTCACCAGGTCTCGCGTCTCGATTCACACCGAGGCACGTTCGCAACCGGAGTGGGCCCCGGCAGCCGGTTCGGCGTTGCTGCTCAAAATGGGGGTTTTCTTGCTTCTTCGCTGAGCCGACTATCTTCGTATTAGTTCCTGCGGTTCAGAGAAATCGTTGTGTTCCACGTCGCTTGCGCTCGGGTGCCTGCCCGTCGCCGCCATCCCTCCGGATCCA
>Ga0209540_10001404_pt1 | contig 18448 bp, 11 predicted proteins | sample BarGraIncu01121A_FD_184501 | JGI IMG/M metagenome (GOLD analysis project Ga0209540, IMG submission 184501) | Arctic peat soil microbial communities from Barrow, Alaska - Barrow Graham LP Incubations 011-21A (SPAdes) (version 2) | ecosystem: Environmental > Terrestrial > Soil > Wetlands > Peat... | reverse complement strand
TGCCCAGACGAAAAAGGATACGGGCACAAGCAAACAGCAACAATCCGCGCCCCCGCAGGAAGAAAGCAGTGCGCCCGAGGCGTCATCCACGGCACCGGCTGCGGAAAATGCGGGAAAATTCGCGGCGCTCACCGCACGCTATGTCTGGTTCAAACCACTCGCCTACCTCGTCGCGATTCTGGCGTCATTTCTAGTCGTCGTCAAACTGACCGCACTGGTCCCCTCGACGCAACTCTCCAAGCTGATCTACCTCTCCTTTTTCCTTGGGGTCTTTGTCTTTCTGTACAAGGCCTACGTCGAGCATGTCGTCACCGACGCCCTGGCGGTAAAAGAGAAGACCATCACCATAATGAAGAAGGCGAACGCGCGGGAAATTCAGCTGCCTGGTGAAGCGCCCCCTGCCGAAAACAAGTAGCTCGGGAGGCCTGCCTTACTTACTTTCTCCACAACCGCATCAAGTAACGGACTACACTTCTTGAGCATCGTCACGGCGACGCTGGACAAGACAAGGGAACTCGGGCTGAAAAAAGTCGGCCTGCTGGGAACAAAGTTCACCATGGAGGCGAACTTCTTCTCTGCACCATTTTCCGCCCAGGGCATCTCGGTTGTGGTACCTCCTTCGTGCGACCAGGACTATATCAATGACAGGCTGATGCACGAAATCGAACTCGGGATCATTACTGACGACACGAGAAAAGGGCTTCTGGCGGTTGTCGAGCGTATGATAGCTCGGGAAAAGATCGACGCTGTCATTCTCGGCTGCACCGAATTGCCGCTGATCCTCGATAAAAGCGAATTTGGCATCCCGTTTTTGAATACGACGGCTATCCATGTGGAACGTATCGTGAACTACAGCAGGCAGTGATGATAGGTAGGGATGCCTACCCCTACTACGACCGCCGCCTGGATGATAAGCCCTAAAAAGGAGGAAAACCATGAAAAAGAGTCACTCCAAAAACGCCGTGATGACCCTGGAGAAAGGCGAAGATATCCTCGCAGGACGGGCGACTGCGCACATCCCGCAGGTCGGCATATACAAGCTTCTGGCGAAGAAAAAGGTGGATGGCACGATTGAGTGGGCACACTTCGTTGAGCGCGATAACGGTCTGAAAGAAAACGTGATGCGCGGCACAGTGAATAGCGCCGATGAATTCGATATCGTGATCGGTGCCGTCGACAACAACCTGCGCAAGATCTTTGGCGTCACCATGCAGCCTGCCGCCTATGATGTCCGTACACTGGATGGAAAGAAAGTCTCTGACACACTACACTAATTCCGTCCCCCTAACAGTGATCGTCAACTCCCGGAACGGCCTGCTCCCTTCCGCTCTCTCGGCTTATGCTCCACAATCCGGGTAAAAACAAGTGTACACTCTGCACCTAACCAGACTGTGGAAGGCCCGCTAACGCCTATGCAAATCCTGATCATCTTTTCTGTCGCGTTCCTGGCCTCTCTGCTCAGTTCCATGAGCGGCGCAGGCTCTGCAATGCTGACGACCCCGGTCTGGCTCTCCCTCGGATTCCCCCTGCCGGTTGCGATTGCTTCCAACCAGGCCAACGGCGCCGCCTGGACGTTAATCGCCGCACGCAATTATCTCAAGGGCAGAGTGCTCGACTGGCCGCTGATAAGAACCATGGTCTGCTTCGGGCTTGCCGGTGCCTATGCCGGTACCCTGATCGTGCGCCGCATCGATGGACCTACCCTGCAGCGTGTCATCGGCCTTATCATCATCTGTCTGGTCGTGGTGGTTGCGTTCAATCCATCGCTTGGTCGCACGGAAGCGGCGCCGTGTCTGCCGCGCTGGCTGACCGGCCTGCTGGCGTTCCCGCTGGGTGCTTACGAATCGTTTTTCGGCTCTGGGAACGGCCTGTTCACCTCACTTTTGCTGTCAAAGGCCCGGGGATTCCCCCTGCTCACCGCTCTTGGCTACTACTACCTGAGCGCCTTCACCTGGAACTGCTTCGCCGTGGCCGTCTACACCTCCGCCGGCTTTGCCGACAGCAGGCTGGTGCTCCCCTCCACGGCCGGTTCCATGCTGGGGGCGTATTTCGGTTCGCGGGCGGGAAGCCGCAAAGGGTACCGGTTGGTCCGGACACTTTTTCTGACCCTGGGCGGAGTGCTGGGAACGAAACTGGCGCTGGGATGGTAGTCCCGGACGGTGTGAAAACTTCACTTTTGTGGTAACACTTTAGGGTCGGATACTGCAAGCCGCATACGGAAACCGCGGAGACCGCATGATCAGAACTCCTCTCGTCATCATAGCAGCCACAATGCTCTGGCTCACCTCGATGGCGGCTTCTGCCGCTGTGCAGGGAGGGGCGACGGAGAGAGCGGTCGTAGTCGTCGGCGGCGACCGGAGCTACCCTCCCTACGAGTTCCTCGACAACTACGGCAACCCGGCCGGCTACAACGTGGAGTTGACCAGGGCCATTGCCAGGGTCATGGGTCTGAACCTGGAGATCCGTCTCGGCGCTTGGGCCGAAATGCGCCACGCCCTGCAAGCCGGCAAGGTCGACGTGCTGGAGGGGATGTCCTACTCGGATGACCGGGCGCTGGCTGCCGATTTCTCCCCGCCGCACACCATCGTCCATCACTCCCTTTTCGCCCGCCGCGGCGAAGCGAAGTCCCCTACCCTCGCCGACCTGCGCGGCAAGGAGGTCGTGGTCCTCAGCGACGGGATCATGCAGGAGTTCCTGATTGCCCACAAGGTCGGCGCCAGGATCATCCAGGCTGAGACCCATGCGGGCGTATTGCGCCTCCTCGCATCGGGCAAGCACGACTTCGCGCTGATGGCAAAGCTGCCCGGCTTGTACCTGATCCGCGAACTCGGGCTCTCCAACCTGGAGGCCGTGGGCGATCCGGTCTCCGCCCAGAACTACTGCTTCGCCGTCAAAAAGGGGAATGCGGCCCTGCTGGCCCGTTTCAACGAAGGCCTGGCCATCCTCAAGAACACGGGCGAATACCAGCGGATCTACAACAAATGGCTCGGCGTCCTGGAGCCTCCCGGCATAAGCTGGCGACAGGCATTCAAGTACGGGGCGATCATCGTCGGCCCGCTGATGCTGCTCATGGGGGGTGTGGTTCTCTGGTCGCGGACCTTGCAGCGCGAGGTGGCGGCACGGACCGCCGAACTGACCCGCGAGGTTGCCGAGCGCCGCCATGCCGAGGAGGAACTGCGCAACCGTCAGCAGCAACTGGTCCAGGCCGACAAGATGGCGGCCCTGGGCATCCTGGTTTCCGGGGTGGCCCACGAGATCAACAATCCGAACGGCCTGATCCTGCTCAACATGCCGGTGATGATGGAGGCGTTTCAGGACGCCGAGCCGATTATGGAGGAGCATTTCAAGGCCCACGGGGATTTCGATTTCGCCGGCCTGCGCTACTCCCGGATGCGGGAAGCGCTCCCCCGCCTGATGAACCAGATGCTGGAAGGCTCGCGCCGGGTCAAGGTGATCGTCGAGGATCTCAAGGATTTCGCACGCCAGCAGGAGCCGGGGCTGACGACGGACGTGGACCTGAACGAGACGGTGCGGACCGCCCTGCGCCTGATGACCAACCTGATCGAAAAAAGCACCGAGCATTTCAGCGTCAGCTATGGCGACGCCATCCCCCTGATCCGAGGCAGCGCCCAGCGCATCGAGCAGGTCGTTGTGAACCTGGTGATGAACGCCTGCCAGGCTTTGCCGGGGCCCGACCGTGCCATCGAGCTGGCAACCTTCGTGGTCCCCGGGGAAAATGCGGTTGTGCTCGAGGTGCGCGACCAGGGGACCGGCATCAGCCCGGAACACATGCCCCACCTAAGCGACCCCTTTTTCACCACCAAGCGGGAGAGCGGCGGCACCGGCCTCGGCCTCTCGGTCTCCCAGGGGATCGTCAAGGAGCACGGCGGCTCGCTCACCTTCAGCTCCGCCCCGGGGGCGGGCACCACCGCGCGCCTGACCCTGCCAATTTCCGGACAGGAGAACCGACCATGACCGCGACCCTCTACCCCTCATTCAGCATCCTGCTGGTGGATGACGAGCCGGACTGGCTCTACGCCATGAGCATCAGCCTGGAGCGCGCCGGCATAACCAACATCCTCACCTGCGGTGACAGCCGGCAGGCCTTGCAGATACTGGCAGACAACACCGTGGGGGTCGTCATCCTCGACCTGACCATGCCCTACCTCTCGGGCGAGGAACTGCTCTGCCGGGTCTCCGAGGAACACCCGGAGGTGACGGTGATTATCGTCAGCGGCCTGAACCAGCTGGAAACGGCGGTCAACTGCATGCGCAGCGGCGCCTTCGACTACTACGTAAAGACCGCCGAGGAGCAGCGCATCATCAAGGGGGTGCTGCGGGCCGTGCGGGAGCAGGAGCTGCAGCGCGAAAACCTGGAGATGGGCCGCCGCATTCTCTATGACCGGCTGGAGCACCCCGAGGCGTTCAGCGCCATCATAACCGGCGACCCGGGGATGCGCTCCATCTTCAAGTACATCGAGGCGGTGGCGGCCAGCTCGCAGCCGATTCTAGTCACGGGAGAAAGCGGCGTCGGCAAGGAGCTGGTGGTGCGCGCTCTCCACAAGCTGAGCGGCCGCAAGGGGGAACTGGTGGCGGTGAACGTGGCAGGGCTCGACGACGCCATGATCGCCGACACGCTGTTCGGGCACCTGAAGGGGGCCTACACCGGTGCCGCGGAGGCCCGCAGCGGCATGGTGGAACAGGCCGGAGAGGGGACCCTCTTTCTGGACGAGATCGGCGACCTGAGCCTGGCTTCCCAGGTGAAGCTGCTCCGCCTGCTCCAGGAGTCGGAATATTACCCCATCGGCAGCGACCGCCCCCGCAGGATGCGCGCCCGGGTCGTGGTCGCCACCCACCAGGACCTGACGACCCGCCAGGCGGCCGGACAGTTCCGCAAGGACCTGTTTTACCGGCTCCGGACCCACCACGTCCACATCCCACCATTGCGGTTACGAAAGGGGGACATCCCGCTTTTGCTGGATAATTTCCTGCGGGAAGCGTCCCGCGAGTTCGGCAGGAAGAAGCCGACCCTGCCGAAGGAGCTGGCGGTGCTGCTGGCCACCTACGACTTTCCCGGCAACGTGCGGGAACTGAAGTCCATGGTCTACGATGCGGTCAGCGTTCATCAGGGCGGGGTGCTCTCCATGGAGACCTTTATTCACGCCATCGGCGAGCTTCCCGCCTATGCCCCGCCCGAGCAGGCCGCTGACCCCGCCGGAAACCCCTTCTTCCGTCTGGAACGGCTGCCGGGCTTTGTCGAGGTTATCGACCTGCTGGTTGGCGAGGCGGTGCGGCGGGCCGAGGGAAACCAGACCATCGCCGCCCGGCTGCTGGGTGTGTCCCAGCCGACGCTCAGCAAGCGGCTCAAGCATCTGCGGTCCTGATCCCAAAGGGGTATGCCCTGCGGCATAGTATTCCGCAGGGCATACCCTACCGTAACCTCCCGTAATTGCAGCTTCTCCCCACCCTTCCCTTTCCAGCAGCTTCCCTTGGGCATACCCCCTCATTGCCGCCGAGAACCTCCCGCAACAAAAAAACACTCATAATTACAGTACGTTACACCTGCGCCCATTTGTTGGCATTGTCGATGCTATGTCATAGATGAGAATAAGCATTCCAGACAGGACAAACAAAGGAGAGCAGACCATGGCAAAGACACATCGCATCGAACACGATTTTCTGGGGGAAAGGGAAATTTCCAGCGACTGTTACTACGGGGTACAGACCTTGAGGGCCGTGGAAAACTTCCCCATCACCGGCACCAAGATTTCCAGCGTGCCGGAACTGATCTGGTCCCTGGCACAGATAAAGAAGGCGGCGGCGCTGGCCAACATGGAACTGGGGGTGCTCCCGAACGAGATCGCCCGGGGCATTGTGGCCGCCTGTGACGAGATCATCGCCGGCAAGCTCCATGACCAGTTCCCGGTGGACGTCATCCAGGGCGGGGCAGGCACCTCGACCAACATGAACGCCAACGAGGTAATCGCCAACCGGGCCATAGAGATTCTCGGCCACGAAAAAGGCGAGTACCAGTACTGCCACCCCAATAACCACGTGAACTGCTCGCAGTCGACCAACGACGCCTACCCTTCCGCCTTCCGCATCGCCCTGCATAAGAAGCTCTCCGTACTGATCGAATGCATGCAGTACCTGCAGAAGTCGGTGGCGGCCAAAGGCGTCGAATTTGCCGACGTCCTCAAGATGGGTCGGACCCAGCTCCAGGACGCGGTCCCCATGAGCCTTGGCCAGGAGTTCTCCGCCTATGCCACCACCATCGGTGAGGACATCGAGCGGGTGCGCGAGGCCCAGAAGCTGATCCTCGAGATCAACATGGGGGCGACCGCCATCGGCACCGGGATCAATTCTCCGCCCGAGTACACCCGGGTCGTCACAGAGGCGCTGCGTACCCTGACCGGCATACCGGTGGTCACCTCAGCCAACCTGATCGAGGCGACCTGGGATACCGGCGCCTACGTCCAGATCTCCGCGGTCCTCAAAAGGGTTGCGGTGAAGATCTGCAAAATCTGCAACGACCTGCGCCTGCTCTCCTCCGGGCCGCGCTGCGGCTTCAACGAGATCAATCTGCCGGCGCTGCAGCCCGGCTCGTCCATCATGCCGGGCAAGATCAACCCGGTCATGCCGGAGGTGGTAAACCAGATAGCCTACTACGTGATCGGCGCCGACCTGACCGTGACCCTGGCGGCCGAGAACGGCCAGCTGGAACTGAACGTGATGGAGCCGGTCATCGGCTACAGCCTCTTCAAATCGATCTCCATGCTCTGCAACGGCTTCAAGGTCCTGGCCGATAAATGCATCGACGGCATCACCGCCAACAGGGAACACTGCCGCGCCATGGTCCTCAACTCAATCGGCATCGTCACCGCCCTCAACCCGATCATCGGCTACGAAAATTCGGCGCTGGTTGCCCGTGAAGCCCTGGCCAGCGGCAGGTCGGTGTACGACCTGGTCCTGGAAAAGAAGCTGATGGACAAAGAGCTCCTTGACGAGGTGCTATCCACCGAAAACCTGCTGCACCCCCGCTTCATCGTCGGCGCCAAGGCGTAATGCGCCGGATGGCCCCCATTGCCAACGGGGGGCAACGGATTCGTAGGGTGGGCCGTGCCCACCGGAAGCCGAAGGCCAGGGCACCCGCACCTACGCTGATAGGTGGGCACGGCCCACCCTACGCTATCTGATTGTAGACTTGAATACTTACAAGATTTTGTAATCTGCTGAATAGTTAATACGTTTTCAGCGAAAGTACCGGATAGAAAAAGGAGAAGTCATGTTCTGGCTGGAATTCACCGTGGTATTGGCAGCAATCTTCGTCGGCGCCCGACTGGGCGGCATCGGCCTCGGGGTCATGGGTGGGCTCGGACTGGCAGTCCTTTCTTTCCTCTTTCATCTGCAACCAACCGCCCCTCCCATCGACGTCATGCTGATGATCACGGCGGTGGTGACGGCGGCCGGCGTGCTGCAGGCAGCCGGAGGCCTTGACTACCTGGTCCGCCTGGCCGAAAAGATCCTCAGGAAGCACCCGGAGCGCATCACCTTCCTGGGCCCCATGGTCACCTATTTCTTCACCCTGTTCTCCGGCACCGGCCACGTGGCATATTCGGTACTGCCGGTCATCGCCGAGGTCGCCAGGGAGACCGGCGTCCGCCCGGAGCGCCCCATGTCCATCGCGGTCATCGCCTCGCAGCAGGCCATCACCGCCAGCCCGATCGCGGCGGCCACCGTCGCCCTTTTGGGGCTTCTGGGCGGCTCCGCGGCCAAGTTCGGCTACAACATCGAACTGATCGACATCCTGAAGGTCTGCATACCTTCCACCTTCATCGGCGTCATGATCGCCGCCTTCGTCTCCAACAAGCTGGGCAAGGATCTCGACAAGGACCCGGAATACCAGCAGCGGCTCAAGGACGGCCTGGTACCGGCGCTGAACAGGCCGGCTGCCGAAAAGGTCGGTGACGCCCTCAAGAATACCCCGGCCAGCGCCAAGTTCGCCGTCGCCCTTTTCCTGACCGGAGCGCTGCTGGTTGTCCTCTTCGGCTCCTTTCCCCAGATGCGGCCCGAGTGGAGCGTCGGGAACGATATCAAGATCAGCCAGATGGTGCTGAGAAGCGAGCTCGAGGCCAAGGATGCCCTGGCTCAATTGAAATCCGGCGCGGACTTCGGGCAAATGGCCCAAAAGAGCTCTGTCGACGCCACCGCGACCGGCGGCGGCGCAATGGGATGGCAGGCCAAGGGCAAGATGCTGCCGGAGTTCGAGAAGGCCAGTGCCGGCCTCAAAAAGCCGGGCGACATCACCGGGATCATCAAGACCCCGTTCGGCTATCACATCGTCAAACTGGATGACAAGCGCCCGGCCCAGAGCAAGGATAAGATGGGGATGCCGCACGTCATCGAGATCGTCATGCTGTCGATTGCCGCACTCATGCTGCTGGTATGCAGGGTGAAGGTGGCCACGGTGGTCGAGGGGAGCGTCTTCATCGCCGGCATCCAGGCGGTCATCGCCATCTTCGGCATCGCCTGGATGGGCGACACCTTCTTCATGGGCAACATGGAGCTATTGAGCGGCTCCATCAAGGGGATGGTCACCCAGGCCCCCTGGCTGTTCGCCTTCGCCCTCTTCGCCCTCTCGATCCTCCTGTACAGCCAGGCCGCCACGGTGCGCGCCCTCATGCCGCTCGGCATCAGCCTCGGCATCCCGGCTCCCTTCCTGATCGCCATGTTCCCGGCGGTGAACGGCTACTTCTTCATCCCGAACTACCCGACGGTCGTTGCCGCCATCAACTTCGACCGCACCGGCACGACCCGCATAGGGAAGTACATACTGAACCACAGCTTCATGATACCGGGCCTGGTGGCGACCTTCAGTTCCATCGGCATCGGCTTCCTGCTGGTAAAGTTCATGTTCTGAGCTTGATTTGCCACTGCAACAGCCTGCCAGAGCGCGCCCGCCAAGGGCGCGCTCTTTTTTCAGGGAAGAGGAGCCTGGTGAGGCATGAGGGCTCCCCGCTTCCTGCAACGAAAATCAACCTATATTCTCGGGTGTTACCCCTGCCCGCTTGATTTTACGTCATTAGTTTAATATAACCAAACTGTCGCAAACCCAACAGGTTAGACATACAGAGGAGAGCAGATCATGGCAAAGACACATCGCGTAGAGCACGATTTCCTGGGAGAGAGGGAGATATCCAACGACTGCTACTACGGAGTGCAGACCCTGAGGGCACTGGAAAACTTCCCTATTACCGGCACTCCGATCTCAAGCGTTCCGGAACTGATCTGGTCCCTGGCACAGGTAAAGAAGGCCGCGGCGTTGGCCAACATGGAACTGGGGGTGCTCTCGAACGAGATCGCCAGGGGCATTGTGGCCGCCTGTGACGAGATTATCGCCGGCAAGCTCCACGACCAGTTTCCTGTGGACGTAATCCAGGGTGGGGCCGGCACCTCGACCAACATGAACGCCAACGAGGTGATCGCCAACCGGGCCATCGAGATTCTCGGCCATAAGAAAGGTGAGTACCAGTACTGCCACCCCAATAACCATGTGAACTGCTCCCAGTCAACCAACGACGCCTACCCCACCGCCTTCCGCATCGCCCTGCACCAGAAGCTCTCCGTCCTGATCGACGGCATGGTCTACCTGCAGAAGTCAGTGGCGGCCAAGGGTGTGGAATTTGCCGATGTCCTCAAGATGGGGCGGACCCAGCTCCAGGACGCAGTCCCCATGAGCCTTGGCCAGGAGTTTTCCGCCTATGCCACCACCATCGGCGAGGACATCGAGCGGGTCCGCGAAGCCCAGAAGCTGATCCTCGAGATCAACATGGGGGCGACCGCCATCGGGACCGGGATCAATTCCCCCCCCGAGTATACGCGGATGGTCACCGAGGCCCTGCGGACCCTGACCGGCATCCCGGTGGTCACCTCCGCCAACCTGATCGAGGCGACCTGGGATACCGGCGCCTATGTCCAGATCTCCGCGGTCCTCAAAAGGGTGGCGGTGAAAATCTGCAAGATCTGCAACGACCTGCGCCTGCTATCCTCCGGACCCCGCTGCGGCCTCAACGAGATCAACCTGCCGGCGCTGCAGCCCGGCTCCTCGATCATGCCGGGCAAGATCAACCCGGTCATGCCGGAGGTGGTAAACCAGATAGCCTACTACGTGATCGGCGCCGACCTGACCGTCACCCTGGCGGCCGAGAACGGGCAGCTGGAACTGAACGTGATGGAGCCGGTCATCGGCTACAGCCTCTTCAAATCGGTCTCCATGCTCTGCAACGGCTTCAAGGTCCTGGCCGATAAATGCATCGACGGCATCACCGCCAACAGGGAACACTGCCGCACCATGGTCCTCAACTCAATCGGCATCGTAACCGCCCTCTGCCCGATCATCGGCTACGAAAATTCGGCGGCCGTTGCCCGGGAAGCGCTGGCCAGCGGCAGATCGGTGTACGACCTGGTCCTGGAAAAGAAACTGATGGACAAGAAGCTCCTTGACGAGGTGCTCTCCACAGAGAACCTGATGCACCCCCGCTTCATCGCCGGCAAGTAAGGGGTAATCCGTGGTACCTGCCGGGGTGTCAAGTCCCGGCAGGGTTGGACCGGACGATATTCCAAAACAAAGGAGAATGGTCATGTTCTGGATCCAATTCGCCGTGGTAATGGCCACCATTTTCGTCGGCGCCCGCCTGGGCGGCATCGGCCTCGGTGTCATGGGTGGCCTCGGACTGGCAGTCCTCGTATTCGTGTTCAACCTGCAACCCACCTCGCCCCCCATCGATGTCATGCTGATGATCGCTGCGGTGGTCACGGCTGCCGGGGTTCTCCAGGCCGCAGGTGGCCTGGATTACCTCGTCGGGCTGGCGGAAAAGATCCTGCGCAGCAATCCGGACCGGATCACCTTCCTGGCGCCGGTCGTGACCTACTGCTTCACCCTGTTCGCCGGTACCGGCCACGTCGCCTACTCGGTGCTGCCGGTCATTGCCGAAGTGGCCCGGGAAACCGGCGTCCGGCCCGAACGCCCCATGTCCATCGCGGTCATCGCGTCGCAACAGGCCATCACCGCAAGCCCAATCGCCGCGGCTACCGTGGCACTTTTGGGGCTCATGGGCGGTGCGTCGGCCAAGTTCGGCTTTAACGTGGAACTGATCGACATTCTGAAGGTATGTATCCCCTCCACCTTCATCGGCGTGATGATAGCCGCCTTTGTCTCCAACAAGCTGGGCAAGGATCTGGACAAGGATCCGGAATACCTGCAGCGCCTGAAAGACGGGCTGGTTACCGCTCCGCACCAGGCAGACGACGCGCAGAGCCGCACTTTGCTGGAAAACACCCCGACATCCGCGAAAATCGCCGTGGCTCTGTTTCTGCTCGGTGCGATTCTCGTGGTCCTGTTCGGCTCCTTCCCCCAGATGCGGCCTGAATGGAACGTGGGGAGCGATATCAAGATCAGCCAAATCGAGGTGAAGAGCGAGGCCGAGGCCAAGGATGCCCTGGCAGCCCTGAAATCCGGCGGCAACTTCTCAGAGGTGGCCAAGCAGTGCTCTATCGGCGCCACGGCAGCCGCCGGCGGCGGCCTGGGATGGCAGGCCAAGGGCAAGATGCTGCCGGAATTCGAGGCGGCCTGCGCCAAGCTCAAAAAACCGGGCGATCTGACCGAGGTGATCAAGACCCCGTTTGGCTACCACATCGTCCAGTTCGAGGGAAAGCGCCCTTCCCTGGCCAAGGAAAAGTTGGGGATGCCGCACGTAATCGAAATCGTCATGCTGAGCATCGCCGCACTGATGCTGCTGATCTGCAGGGTCAAGGTTCCCAAGGTCGTCGAAGGGAGCGTCTTCATCGCCGGCATCCAGGCGGTCATCGCCATCTTCGGCATCGCCTGGATGGGTGACACCTTTTTCATGGGCAATATGGAGTTTCTGAGCGGCTCCATCAAGGGGATGGTCACCCAGGCCCCCTGGCTGTTCGCCTTCGCGCTCTTCGCCCTCTCGATCCTCCTGTACAGCCAGGCCGCCACGGTGCGCGCCCTCATGCCGCTCGGCATCAGCCTCGGCATCCCGGCGCCCTTCCTGATTGCCATGTTCCCGGCAGTAAACGGCTACTTTTTCATCCCCAACTACCCGACGGTCGTTGCGGCCATCAACTTTGACCGCACCGGCACGACCGGCATAGGAAAGTACGTGCTGAACCACAGCTTCATGATACCGGGCCTGGTGGCGACCTTCAGCTCCGTCGCCATCGGTTTCCTGCTGGTAGAGTTCATGTTCTGAGTAAGATTCACCACGACAATCGCACTTTCCGGCGGTGTAAGAACAATCCGATTTCAATCCTTTGCACCCAAAAAAAGAAGAGAGTTACGGGAAACCGCAGCTCTCTTCTTTAATTACTTTCAGTGAGTCATAGCTACCTTCTGCCCCTGCTATGCGCTGTTGTCAGACCTCAATCCTGAATTCCGCACCATCCACCTTGCTCGCTCCCATCCACAAAAGCCTGGCCTATAGCTTGGATTCTTCTCAGTGTTGTTGACAAAGCACACTACTGACAGGAAAAGCAGGGGTTGTTTCGGGGAGAGCAGCTTGTCCTCGCTCTTACTTGCAATCTGGGCGATTGATTGAATCGATCCCTGGATAGATGGCGCTATCGTCTCGCCTCAAACATGGTTGCGCAGCATAAGCTCTGACGGGTGCGGGGAGAGGTAGTACTGCTGTCCCAGATACTCCCGCCCGTATTTGGCAACGTAATGTTTCAGAAGGGTCAGCGGGACGACCAGAGGAACCAGGCGATTGCGGTACTGATCAATGACCTCCAGAAGCTCCTCCTTCTCCTCACGACTAAGATCCTTCTTGAAGTAACCCATGATGTGCTGCAGCACGTTGCAGTTCTTGGCGATGGTGGCGTGCAGGGCCAAGGCCTTCATGAACATGGCCTCGTAACGTTGCACAAGCTCCTGCCAGGGAAGCTCGCGGCCGTGCGCCACCAGGGTCCCCAGTTCCCGGTAGAGGGCGGTGCTATGGGCCATGATCTGAAGCTTGTGGCGGGTGTGGAAACCTAGCAAATCACCCAAGCCGCCGCCGGTTCCCAGCAGATCCTTCCAGCGGCCATAGGCGAAGACCCGCTCGATGAAGTTCTCCCGGAGGGAGGGATCGTTGAGCCTCCCCTCTTCTTCCAGCGGCAGCAAGGGGAAGTGGCGGGCCACGGTTGCGGCAAAAAGGCCGCTGCCGCTTCTGGTCGGCATGGCGCCGGGAGCGTAGACCTTGACCCGGTAAAGCCCCGAGCTTGGCGAGTCCTTCTTGAAGATGAAGCCGCACAGATCCTCAGCCTCCAGTTCCCGGACCCGGCGGTCGCAGTAGGAGAGCATCTGTTGCGTCATATCGGTTCGGCTCTTGTTGGTGACCAGCCGCGGGGAGGCCGGGTCACCTTCCAGTCGCATGGGCTCGCGCGGGGCGGTCATGCCGCACTCCACTTCAGGGCAGAGCGGCAGGAAGCGGAAGAAACGCCCAAGGGTGTCGGTTATATAGCTGTCGTGCTTGTGGCCGCCGTCGTAGCGTACCTTCTGCCCCAGCAGGCAGGCGCTGACCCCGATGGTCATGGTGCTTTCCCTGTTCCCCTGGTAACTGTCCACAGACGGTCCCCCTTACCCCCTACGGAGTATTTGAGTTTAGTGAAGTTTTAAGGCCGAAACGAGATCAGGGTGGAGATCGTGTGAATTGCCCGGATGGCGTTGCTACACCTCCATGATCATTGGCAATATCATCGGCCTGCGCGCAACGGTCTTCTTGAAAAAACGCCGCAGCGCCAGGCGCACGGCGGTTTCAACCTCCTCATGGTCGCAGAGCATCTCCGTGTTCAGTTCCTCCAGCGCGTCGATGACGATGTTGCGTGCATCTTCCAGAAAATCCTGGCTCTCGTCCTCGAAGACAAAACCGCGTGAAACAATGTCCGGACCGTAGATGATGGCGCCGGAGGATTTGTCGATGCCGATGATGATCACCACCATGCCGTCCTCGGAGAGATGCTTGCGGTCCTTCAGCACCACATTGCCCACATCGCCGACCCCCTTGCCGTCAACGAAGACCCGCCCGGATTCGACCTTCTCCACGATGGCGGCGGTATCGGCGTAGAAGTAGATCGCATCGCCATTGGTGGCCAGAAGGCAGCGCTCCTCGGGGATGCCGACCTTCCTGGCGAGCTGGATATGCTTGTGCAGGTGGCGGTATTCGCCGTGGATCGGGACAAAGAAACGCGGTTTGACCGTGTTGAGCATCAGCTTGAGCTCTTCCTGGCTGGCATGGCCGGAGACGTGCACCTCGGAGACCCGTTCGTAGAAGACTTCGGCGCCGCGGCGGTAGAGGTGGTTGATCAGTTCGGAGATGGTGCGCTCATTACCCGGGATGACGCGGGAGGAGAGGATGACCGTGTCCCCTTTTTCCAGCCTGATCTGTTTATGGTCGTCCATGGCGATGCGGGTAAGGGCGCTCATCGGCTCGCCTTGGCTGCCGGTAGATATGATGCAGACCTGCTCCGGCGGCAGGTAGGGGAATTCCTTAAGATCCATCAGCACGTCGTCGGGGATGCTCAGGTACCCGAGTTCGCGGGCAATCTGGACGTTCTTCACCATCGAGCGGCCGTTTAGCAGGACCTTCCTACCGCAACGGGCCGCGACATCGGCCACCTGCTGCACGCGGTGGATGCTGCTGGAAAAGGCTGCCACGATGATGCGGCCGGAACATTTGGGGAAAATTTCGGCAAATGCATCGCCCACGGTTTTCTCGGAGAGGGTATAGCCTTCGCGCTCCACATTGGTGGAGTCCGACAAAAGCGCGAGGACTCCGGCCTCCCCGTAGCGCGCGAGACTGGCCAGGTCTGTCAGTTGACCGTCCACTGGGGTATTGTCGATCTTGAAATCGCCCGTGTGAATCACCACTCCTTCCGGCGTGGTAATGGCGAGGGCGCAGCCGTCCACAACGGAGTGCGCCACGCGCAGAAACTCCACCTGGAAACAGCCCAGGGTGACGCTGTCGCGTGGTTTGACTACAACCATCTCCACTTTCCCCTTCAGCTTGTATTCGTCAAGCTTGGCGTCGACGAACCCGAGCGTCAGGGCCGTGCCGTACACCGGGACATTCAGTTCCTGAAGCACGAAAGGGAGCGCGCCTATGTGGTCCTCGTGAGCATGGGTCAGGCAGATGGCGCGGATCTGCTCGCGGCGCTCACGCAGCCAGGAAATATCCGGAATGACATAGTCGATGCCGAGCATGTCCGGGCTGGGAAACATCAGGCCGCAGTCAACGATGATGATGTCACCGTCGCACCGGTAGACCATCATGTTCATGCCGATTTCATTCAATCCACCCAAGGGGATGATCTGTAGCGCCGAGTTTGACTTAGTTTGGTTCATAGTGACCTTTCTGAGGTAAAGAGGAATATGCAGGGCATAGAGGAAATCTCAAAACAATGGCTAAGACTTTTTGTTTTAGCATAAATCAGGCTTTGATTTTCCTCTGAGTACCTCTGTGTACCGCTGTGGTGAGGCTTTATGCTTTGGGTTGTTTGCGACAGGCGGCTAATGCCGACCGGCTACCAGTAATGCGGCGAAAGTATCGGCAGACACGGGGCGGCCGAAGTAATAGCCTTGTCCCTCGGCGCATCTGTGCGACTTAAGGAACGCGAGCTGCTGCCGCGTTTCGATCCCCTCGGCCACGACCTGCAGCTTGAGGCTCGTACCCATCGAAATGACGGCACAAACGATGGCCTCACCGGCCTCGTTGTCAATGCCCTGCACGAACGACTGGTCAATTTTGAGCGTATCGACCGGGAAACTCTGTAGATAGGTCAGACTGGAATAGCCTGTACCAAAGTCATCGACGGCAATCCGCACGCCGAGGTCCCTGAGCGCCTGTAAGATTGCCGCCACCATTTGCGTGTCCTGCATCAGCACACTTTCGGTCAGCTCCAGTTCAAGGCGGCGCGGATCGAGGCCGGTGTCGGTGAGGGTGGAGCGGACACTGGCGAGAAAGTCCTTGTCGTGGAGTTCGAGTGCCGAGACGTTGACCGCCATATGGCCGAGGTCTAGGCCGGCCTGCAACCAGTTCTGAGCCTGTCTGCAAGCTTCGCGCAGCACCCATTTGCCGATCGGCACGATGAGCCCGCAGTTTTCGGCGATGCTCACGAACTGCGTCGGGCTTTCGAGCTGGTGAACGGATCGCTGCCAGCGGAGCAGAGCCTCGGCACCGATAATCGAGCCGGTCTCAAGATTCACCTTGGGCTGGTAATACAAGACAAACTCTTGCCGATCGAGAGCGTGGTGCAGCGCCTGCTCTATGGCATGCACCGCGATCGCACAAATGTTCATCTCCGGAGTGAACACCTGGTATTTATTGCGCCCGCTTCTCTTGGCATTATGCATCGCGATGTCGGAATTTCTCAGCACAGCTTCGGCATCCTGGCCGTCATCGGGATAGAGGCTGATGCCGATGCTCAGGGTGACATGGAGCCTATGGCCGTCGACAAGATGGGCTTTGTCCATGGCCTTGATCAACTTTTCGGCGCTGCGGGTAGCGTCCCGCAAATTTTCCACTTCAGCCAGCAGCACTACGAATTCATCGCCCGTCTGGCGGCTGACAGTATCCCCCGGGCGGATGCATGCTTGCAAGCGTTTTGCAACCGACTGCAGCAACTGGTCGCCAATTGCGTGCCCGAGCGAATCGTTGACGTGCTTGAGGCGGTCGAGGCCCAGATACAGCATGGCGACCTTCTTGCCATGAATCTGGGCGATCGCGATGGCCTGCGCCAGGCTGTCAGCCAGCAGCATACGGCCCGGCAAACCGGTGAGAAAATCGTGATCGGCCATATGTGACATCTGTGCGCTCGCTCTAACGGCGGCATCTGACATCGTCCGGGCTTGAAGCGCCGCGATGCCGAGGCTCTCCTTCGCTTCGCGCAACTGCTTCTCGGTGCGCGCCCCCTTGACCCTGGCGGCCACTCCCTGGTCGCGCAGGGTCTTCTCGCGCAGATCGGCACTCAGCTCGCGCTGATCGACCACCTCTTCGCGCAGATCGACCATCTTTTCGCGGCTGCCGACGGACTTCTCGTCGGCAAGGACCGAGGCCTCGCGCTCGGCGATGGGCTGCAAGCCCTCCGGGGCCGGCGGCGGCGCACCTTTGTTTGCCTCAAGTGGCACTCCGGTCGCGGCTTGCCCGCGGGCCGGGTTCTTCTTCTTTTTCACAGTTTGCCTCGATCGCCCGTGTGTGAGACTGGCCGCGGCTGCCCGGGCAGGGTTACACGGCACCTGTCCGTTCTATCTACTTTCAAGCAAAAACAACCATGCATCAATGACGCTCGGTTGCCAGTAATGCCGCAAATTCCTCGGCAGCCACCGGTTGGCCCAAGTAATAGCCTTGTCCCTCGGCACAGTGTTGCGACTTAAGGAAAACGAGCTGCTGCCGCGTTTCGACCCCCTCGGCCACGACACGCATGCTGAGGCTCGCGCCCATCGCAATGACGGCAGTGACTATGGACTCTCCGACATTGTCGATGCCCTGTACGAACGACTGGTCGATCTTGAGCGTATCGACCGGGAAACGCTGCAGATAGCCGAGACTGGAATAGCCGGTGCCGAAGTTATCGATCGCAATCCGCACGCCGATGTCTCTGAGCGCTTGCAAAATCATCGACGTTTTTTGCGCGTCCTGCATCAGCCCGCTTTCGTTCAGCTCCAATTCGAGGAGATCCGGATCCAGGCCGGTGTCGGTGAGGATGGCAAGGACGCCGGTGAGGAAATCCTTGTCGTGAATTTCTACGGCCGAGACGTTAACCGAGATATAACCGAGGTCGAGACCGGCTTGCAGCCAGTCCCGGGCTTGGCGGCAGGCTTCGCGCAGCACCCATTTTCCGATCGGCACGATGAGACCGCAGTTTTCGGCGATGCTCACGAACTGCTTCGGGTAGTCGAGCTGGTGGTCGGGGCGCTGCCAGCGCAGGAAGGCCTCGGCACCGGCAATGGCGCCGGTCTCGAGATTCACTTTAGGCTGGTAATGCAGGACAAACTCGCGCTGCTCGAGGGCGTGGTGCAGCTCCTGCTCGATGGCATGCAGCGCGACCGCACGGTCCTTCATGGCCGCAGTGAATACCTGGTATTTATTGCGCCCGCTTTTCTTGGCATGATACATCGCGGTGTCGGCATTTCTGAGCACCGTTACGACATCCGTGCCGTCATCGGGCAAGAGGCTGATGCCGATACTCAGGGTGACGTGGAGTCGATGGCCGTCGATGCGATGGGGCTTGGCCATGGCCTTGATCAATTTATCGGCGATGAGGGTAGCGTCCTGCAACTCCTCGATCTCCGTCAGAAGCACCACGAATTCGTCGCCCCCCTGTCGGCTGACGGTATCTGAGATGCGGACGCCTGCCTGCAGGCGTTTTGCCACTGACTGCAGCAGATGGT
>Ga0209540_10001403_pt1 | contig 18470 bp, 16 predicted proteins | sample BarGraIncu01121A_FD_184501 | JGI IMG/M metagenome (GOLD analysis project Ga0209540, IMG submission 184501) | Arctic peat soil microbial communities from Barrow, Alaska - Barrow Graham LP Incubations 011-21A (SPAdes) (version 2) | ecosystem: Environmental > Terrestrial > Soil > Wetlands > Peat... | reverse complement strand
CCAATCTTCCAATGTTTGGGTTGTTGGGTGTTGATTGGGGTTATGGTTTCGACCCTGTTCCCAGTCCGGCAAATTTCCCAAATGCTAATCATTCACAGTTTCAGTTTACAATTGGCCAAGAGTTTTAATAAAGTAATAAATATTAACAGTTATGAAGAAAATAGGTGCATTAATAGGATTATTTATTCTGACTTCAGCTATAGCTTCAGCTCAGAAATATGCTTTTGTTGATTCTGAATATATACGGAAAAACATACCTGCTTTCACCACTGCACAGGAGCAGCTTGATAAACTTTCCAAACAATGGGAAAAAGAGGTTGCTGACGGCTATGCTGTTGTTGAACAGATGTATAAATCCTATCAGAATGAGTCAGTTCTTCTTTCCCAGGATATGAAAACTAAAAGGGAAGAAGCAATAATTGCCAAGGAAAAAGAGATGAAGGACCTTCAGAATAAATATTTTGGAGTGGAAGGAGATCTTTTCAAAAAAAGGGAAGAGCTGGTTAAACCAATCCAGGATGAGATATTAAAAGCAATAAAAGAGATTGCTGTCGATGGAAGCTATGCTGTCATTTTTGATACAGCTGCGGGTGGAAATATCTTGTTCGCAAACCCTAAATTTGATATAAGCGATCAGGTTCTTGAAAAATTAGGTTATAAAAATTAATTAATTACTTTTGCATAAATTGTTTAATAAATTTATTTAAAATGAAAAGATCTTTAAGTATAGCGTTGTTGATTATTGTCATTGCTTTAGCGGGACAGAGTGCAATGGCTCAGAATTATAAGTTTGGCCATATTAATAGTGATGAACTCATTCAAACAATGCCGGAATATGACTCAGCCACCGTTAAACTCGAGAAATTCAGAAAAGAACTTGTTAACGCTCTTGAGTTAATGTCTGTTGAATTGAACACTAAGAACGAAGCATATTCGAAAGAGAGTAAAAACTTAAGTGATATTGTAAAACAGACAAAAGAACAGGAACTTGTAGATATGAACAAAAGAATTCAGGACTTTCAGACAAATGCTCAGACACAACTTCAGAATAAACAGACAGAGGTTTTCCAGCCTATTTATGCAAAAGTCGACAAAGCAATAAAAGATGTAGGTAAAGAGAATGGATTCTTTTATGTTTTCGATGTTGCTAAAGGTGCACTACTCTATTTTGATGAAACGAAAAGTGTAAATATTTTGACACTCGTCAAAACAAAGCTTGGGTTAAAATAATTCATAAACCTTATTTAAATGAGGCTGCTCAGAAGGGCAGCCTTTTCTCTTTGACAGGGGAAGGGTTAAAAGAGCAGAAGAATGAAAGAACAACCAATCGGAATTTTTGATTCAGGGGTCGGAGGACTAACCGTAGCCCATGCAATTAAGCAGATCTTGCCCGGCGAAAGCCTCATTTATTTCGGAGATACAGCTCACCTGCCTTATGGAGATAAATCGGCAGAATCAATAAGTTATTACTCCCAGCGAATAACTGAATTCCTGCTTGATCATAATTCAAAAGCTGTTCTTATTGCCTGTAACTCTGCCTCTGCGTCTGCATTCGATTCTCTCAAAAGAAAATTTGAAAACAAAACTATACTTATTGATGTTATTAATCCTGTCGTTAACTACCTGAGTACCAGAAATTTTAATAAGATAGGAGTCATTGGAACTAAAAGGACCATCAGTTCAGGAACCTATGAACAGAAAATAAAGGAAAAATCTCCATCCACAACAGTTATATCTTTGGCAACTCCATTGCTGGTTCCGATGATTGAAGAAGGATTTATATTCGATGATATCAGCAATGCAATCATTCGTAGTTATCTGTCAAATGAATCTCTGATCGGAATTGAAGCATTAATACTTGGATGCACACATTATCCTATTATTAAAAACCAGATTAGTAAAATATTTAATTTTAATGTGGAAGTCGTCGACTCCGCAAGAATTGTTTCAATGATCCTCAGAGATATTCTGGATAAAAACAATCTTTTAAACGATTCCGGAAACGTGAAAGACAAGTTCTTTATTTCTGATTATACAACCTACTTTGAAAAGATAGCAAGAATGTTTTTTGAGGGAGAAATAAATCTGAAAAAAGCTGATATCTGGAGCTGAGATTACGCTTCAACCCCCTTTATCTTTACCCCCAACCCCCCAAATGGGGGGCTTTGTATAACTTTTAATATTTTCTAAAATCGTCAGATGCAATTTTACGTTGTTATAATTACATCAAGATACAGAGTGATATCTGTTTCGGTTGAATTTTTTAAATTAAAAATAGCCCCCCATTTGGGGGGTTGGTGGGGTAGAAAACAAGAGGACGAGAGATAAGTTAAAGCATTAGAGAAAGCTTTAAGTGTTACAAATATGATCAATATCATACTCAAAAATCTTTTTTTATACCATTTTCAATGTTTTAAAAGTTAATTTTGTGCAAAAGAAGTAGTTAGTTATCTCGCGTAACAAACTAAGCTGTTATAAAATTTAAGGTATTATGGGCAAAAAATCAAAGGTTATCGAAAGAGAAGATGTAGTTATCCGTTTCTCAGGAGATTCGGGTGACGGGATGCAGCTGACCGGGACTCTCTTCTCTGACACTGCTGCATTATTCGGTAACGATTTATCAACTTTTCCTGACTATCCTGCAGAGATTCGTGCCCCTCAGGGTACGGTCGGAGGGGTCTCAGGATTTCAGGTCCATCTGGGCCATTCGGAAATAAACACACCCGGAGATTTTTCTGATGTACTTGTTGCGATGAATCCGGCTGCTATCAAAGCTAATGCAAAATGGATCAAACCGGGTGGTACAGTAATCTATGACGAAGGTAATTTTACTGAAAAGAATATACAGAAAGCCGGATATGAAAAAGATCCTATCTCGGAGGAAAAGCTTGAAAGTTACAATATCATTGCAGCTCCTATTTCTGCGATGGTAAAAGAAGCACTGAAGGACTTTGGTCTTGATCCGAAATCCGTGCTGAGAACAAAGAATATGTTTGCTCTGGGAATGGTTTACTGGCTGTTCGACCGTAAGCTGAAATATACAGAAGATTACTTCGAGAAGAAGTTCAAGAATAAGCCGGGTATGGCTGAAGCAAATAAAGTTGCCTTGAGGGCAGGCTATTACTACGCTGAAACAATTGAAGCTTTGAACCCTACATACAAAATCCTTCCAGCTGAGATCGCAAAAGGGACCTATCGCAATATTAATGGTAATCAGGCAACTGCATGGGGCTTTATGGCAGCCGCCGAAAAAGCTGGACTGGAAGTGTTTATTGGCTCATATCCTATCACTCCTGCTACAGGTATTCTTGAGGAGCTTGCGGCACGCAAAGATCTGGGTGTTAAAAGTTTTCAGGCTGAGGATGAAATAGCCGGAATCTGTACTTCATTGGGTGCAAGTTTTGCCGGACTTCTTGCTGTAACATCAACTTCTGGTCCTGGTCTGGCTCTTAAATCTGAAGCTATCGGGTTAGCTGTAATGGCTGAGCTTCCAATAGTGGTTGTGAATGTTCAGAGAGGCGGGCCCTCAACCGGACTTCCGACGAAGACGGAACAGGCCGATCTGATGCAGGCTCTTTATGGACGAAACGGAGAATGTCCGGTTGTCGTAATAGCTTCAAGCACCCCTTCTGACTGTTTCCATTTTGCTTTTGAAGCAGCAAGAATTGCTCTTGAACATATGACTCCGGTCTTGCTTCTTTCTGATAGTTATCTTGCCAATGGCACCGAACCATGGAGAATTCCGGAAATGAAAGATCTTCCAAAAATCAATCCTCCATTTGCTGACAAAAATGAGATCCCGTTTTTGCCATATAAGCGTGATGATGTTAAACTTGCAAGATCTTGGGCAGTCCCGGGTACAATTGGTTTGGAACACCGTATCGGGGGGCTTGAAAAGACAGTTAAAGGAACAGTATCTTATGTTCCTGAAAATCACGAACATATGGTTCATCTCAGGGCAGAGAAAGTTGAAAGAGTGGCAAATGAGATTCCGGATCTGGAAGTCTATGGAGCTAAAACCGGTGATTTACTTGTAGTTGGGTGGGGTGGATCTTATGGGTACCTGATCACAGCTGTGCGTGAATTGCAGGAGGAAGGTTATAAAGTAAGCCTTGTTAATTTCAACTTCATCAATCCTATGCCAAAGAACGTGAAAAGCGTTTTTAGTCAGTTCAGGAAGATCGTGGTTTGTGAACTAAACCTTGGACAATTTGCCGATTATCTGCGAATAAAGCATCAGGAATTCACCTATGAGCAACTAAATAAAGTTCAGGGTATACCCTTTACTATTAAAGATATAAAAGAAAAATGTACTAAAATACTGGAGGATAAATAAGATGGCTGATACAGTGGTATATAATTATACTCCGAAGGACTTTAAAAGTGATCAGGAAGTAAGATGGTGCCCGGGTTGCGGCGACCATGCAGTATTGAGTTCAGTTCAAAAGGCCCTTGCTGAGCTGGGAATTTCCAAGGAGAAGTTCGCGTTTATTTCCGGAATCGGATGTTCTTCAAGGTTCCCATATTATATGAATACTTATGGTTTTCACAGTATTCATGGTCGGGCATCTGCAATAGCCTCGGGTGTTAAGACGGCAAATCCTGAATTATCAGTATGGCAGATAACCGGCGACGGAGATGCACTCGCAATCGGTGGAAATCACTTTATTCATGCTATACGACGGAATATTGATATTAATATCATATTATTTAATAATGAGATATATGGACTCACAAAAGGCCAGTATTCTCCTACTTCAACCAAGGGTTTGGTAACTAAAACTTCCCCGTTTGGAACGGTTGAAGAACCCTTTTCAGTCGGGGAACTTGTAATCGGAGCAAAAGGCAAATTCTTTGCCCGAACTATAGATACAAATGTTGCTCTTTCGACTCAGATCTATATTGAAGCCGCAAAACACAAAGGAACTTCTGTAATTGAAGTACTGCAGAACTGTGTCATTTTCAACGATGGAATCCACGACACTATAGCAGAAAAAGAGGTACGAGACGACCGGACTTTAGTCCTTAAACATGGGCAACCGATGATTTTCGGAAAGAATAACGACAAAGGTCTTATTCTTGAAGGTTGCAGGAAGTTTAAAGCGGTTAAGCTCGGGGAAAACGGCTTTACTGAAAATAACATACTTATTCATGATGCTTTTGAACCTAATCCCGGAATACAGTATATGCTGGCAAATATGAGATATCCTGAATATCCTGTAGCTCTGGGAGTTATAAGAGACGTTCCTGGTCCCACCTATGAGATGTCAGTTAAGGAACAGATTGAAGGGATTAAAAAAACAGCAAAAATCAAATGCATGGATGATCTACTTAAAAGCGGATCCACATGGAGTGTGGGGTAGAAAAACCTGATCCAACAGAGGGTTTGCCTATGGACGATTCGATTAAAAATACTCCTGAATACAACCGGTTGCTGCACGATCAAAGGGAACGGTTGAAGGAGCTTGCATGTATTAACCGAACGACCTCCATTCTTAAAGAGTTTAAACCGCTTGAAGAATCTCTTCAGCAAATAGTACTCCTTTTACCGGCAGCCTGGCAATATCCTGAATATACAGTGGCTCGTATCAGATTCATGGGAAAGGATTTTGAAACTGTTGATTTCCGCGAAACAAACTGGAAAATGATTCAGGAGTTTGTCACTGTAGATAATGAAAAGGGGTTAATAGAAATATATTATACAACTGAATTTAACGCAGAAAATGAGGGCCCTTTTCTTAAAGAGGAAAGAGATCTTATACAGAATATTGGAAGCCTTTTAACAGGGTATATTAATAGCTATAAAGCCAGGGATCTCATTAAGCTCTCTCAGTCTTCACAAATAGATGATGAAAATATTAAGGAGCTTTCCAGCAGGCAGCTGCTTCAGAAATTTCTCGACCGGCATAATGCCGAAAGAGATGTCTTTCACGATCTTCAGCCATTCAAGGTAAAAGAGATACTCCTCATAGCTAATTTGTATGATGCTTACTCAATTGAAGGAGAAGGACGGTTCTCTGACCACATGCTAGGAGAATATTATCAGCTGAGTCTGACCTCAATTCCCAGAGTGACGGGTGTATCGGGTGAAGATGAGGCATTTGCCAGGTTAAAAGCGCGTCATTACGATATGATTATCATAATGATAGGGGTTGATAAAGAGAGTCCAATGATTCTTTGTAGAAAGATAAAAGAAAAATATCCTTATATCCCAACTTTCCTCTTACTTAACAATCCTGGTGATGTAACTTTTGTAAAAAAACAAAAATCTCTGGGTATTCCATTCGATAACTACTTTGTATGGACTGGTGAATCAAAGGTGTTTTTTGCAATGGTTAAGCTGCTGGAAGATAAGGTAAATGTTGATAATGATACAAAAAAAGGTCTTACAAGAGTAATCCTTATCGTTGAAGACTCAGCCGAGTATTATTCAAGTTATTTACCAATGCTTTATACGCTTGTTATGGAGCAGACTAAGAACCTGATTGAGGATGTTTCAACTGATGAGTTGTATAAGGTGCTGAAACTCAGGGCAAGACCAAAAATTCTTCTGGCGTCAGATTATGAAGATTCTATCACCATTTATAATAAGTACAAAGACAGTTTGCTTTGTGTCATTTCTGATATGCGGTTTCCAAAGAATGGAGTTTTGCATGATACAGCAGGATTTGACCTTATTAAACATATCAAAAAGGACTTTCCTAATCTTCCTTCCGTGCTGCAGTCATCAGATCCCGAAAATGCCAGGTATGCACATTCTTTAAAATCGAATTTTATAAATAAAAACTCCGAAAGCCTGCTTCAGGATCTTAAGTCGTTCATTAATTATTACCTGGGTTTCGGCCATTTTGTATACAGAGACACAAAAGGTCGTCAGATAGCAGTTGCCAAATCGATGAAAGAGTTTGAAGCATATCTCCAGACTGTACCTGAAGATTCGCTAGTTTATCATTCAATGAAGAACCACTTCTCACTCTGGCTGATGGCTAGAGGTGAGGTGAAAATTGCTAAAATGATAAATCCTATCGGAGTATCCGACTTTAATAGTCTTAAAGAACTCCGGGAATTCCTTATAGATATAATCCGCAAAAGGCGGAGGGAGATGAACAAAGGGAAAGTAGTCAATTTTGAGGAATCTGCAGTAATTGATGAGACAAACGTGGTGAGTCTTTCAGGTGGATCGCTCGGCGGAAAAGGCCGTGGTCTGGCTTTTGTCAATACCCTCATATATAGTTTTGAACTTGGAAGACTCCTGCCGGGAATTAATATCAAAACACCCGTAACTGCCATTATAGGCACAGATGAATTTGATATGTTTATGGAGAGAAACCATCTGTGGGATAAGGTGAAAACCGAGAAGGATTTCAATACGCTACAGAAATTATTTCTTGAAGGCAGTCTCAGCTACACCCTTGAAAAAGAGCTTAGAATATTTATCAGACTGATAAATAAACCGGTGGCTGTGCGATCTTCCAGCCTTTTTGAAGATTCCATGAGCCAGCCATTTTCAGGTATTTTCGGAACCTATCTTCTTCCAAATAATCATTATGATCCGGAAATAAGATTAAAACAACTATCAGAAGCTATCAAACTGGTGTTTTCTTCTATATATTCAAAAAATGCCCGTACCTATTTCGAGGCTATTAATTATAAGGTTGAGCAGGAAAAGATGGCTATTGTGATACAGGAGGTTGTGGGAAACAGGTTTGAAAATGCATTTTATCCGCATATCAGCGGAACTGCACAGTCATTCAATTTTTATCCGGTATCCCATATGAAACCACCCGATGGATTTGCTGTGCTGGCAGTAGGTCTTGGACATTATGTTGTTGAAGGAGAGAGGGCATTCAGGTTTTCTCCGGCATATCCATCGCTAGATATCATATCGCATAAAGACCTTTATAAAAATTCCCAGGTGATGTTTTATGCTGTCGACATGGCAAAAAAAGAACTTAACCTTCTTGAAGGGGAAAATGCAGGACTTGTTACACTTGATATAAGTGAGGCAGAAAAGCATGGTACCCTGAATCATTCAGCTTCAGTATTGAGTTTGGATAACGATACTATAATTCCAGGCCTCGATGTCCCTGGACCACGGGTAATAAATTTTGCTGACATTCTCAAATATGATTATATTCCTTTGGCCTCTACACTGAAGGTAGTACTCGATGTTGTTACCGAAGCATTTGGTACACCCGTGGAGATAGAATTTGCTGTTGACCTTACAAAAGACAAATCAGGAAGTGCATCATTTTACCTGCTTCAGATAAAACCTCTTGCAGGAAGTGTGGCCGGTTATTCAATTGATCCAGATAGTATTAATAATGACAACATAGTCCTTATTACAAAAAAAAGTATGGGTAATGGAGTTATTGATGATATCACGGATTTCATTTACGTGGAACCCGATAAATTCAATAACTTACTTACTAACGAGATGGCATCCGAAATTGATTTGATGAACGAAAAGATGCTTCAGCAAAACCGGCGGTATGTACTTTTAGGACCCGGAAGATGGGGGACAAGAGACAGATTCCTGGGAATACCGGTAGTTTGGCCCCAGATATCGAATGCCAAAATCATTGTTGAGGTCGGTTTGCCAGATTTCCATGTTGATGCATCTCTTGGTTCTCACTTCTTTCATAATGTGACATCCATGAACGTAGGATATTTTTCTATAAATCATGGGTCACACGATGGTACTATTGTCTGGGATAAACTAAAGAGTCAAAAAGTCATAGAAAGTGGTAAATTCTTTCGTCACATCAGGTTTGAAAAACCTCTAGTAATACGTATGGATGGGAAAAAGGGTATGGCCGTAATCTCTATAAATAATTAATAAAAGAACTGATGAACATTATTGAAGGAATACTTGATCTTCAGCAATATGATTTCACCGATACTTCCTTCGACCTTCTGATGCAGAAGAGAATACACCGGGTACTCGTAATCTGCAGTAATTATGATAACTACATGCTTGAAGAAGACGGCAGGATTGATGAACAGATTTTTAACGAGTATGCCTCTCTTAATTTACGTTATCCTCCGACATTTGTTCAGACTGACAATGCGGAAGATGCTTTCAGGATTCTTCAGGATGGGAACATTGACCTGGTAATATCAATGCTGAGCCTCAAGGGTACCGATGTATTCGCCCTTGCCAAAAGAATTAAAGCAAAGTATGAAAATATACCAATTGTTGTGCTGACCTATTTCTCGAGGGAAGTATCTCTGCGACTTGAAGGAGAGGACCTTAGTGCAATTGATTATGTTTTCTGCTGGTTGGGAGATGCATCTCTTATTCTGGCAATTATCAAACTTATAGAGGATAAAATGAACGCTGATTACGACATTGAACATATTGGTGTTCAGGCTATCATTCTGGTTGAAAACTCTATCAGGTATATTTCTTCTTACCTGCCAAATATATACAGGATTGTTCTTTTGCAATCGCTTGATTTTCAGCGTGAGGCTTTGAATGAGCATCAGAGAATGCTGAAGATGCGAGGTAGACCCAAGATACTTCTGGCCAACAATTTCAACGATGCTCTTGAACTGTATAAAAAGTATAAATATAATGTTCTTGGTGTTATTTCAGATATAAGCTACAAAAGAGACAATGTTACCGATGAAAATGCAGGAATAGAGCTTTGCAAGGTGGTTATGGCGGACGATGACAAGGTGCCCTTCCTGATTCAATCGTCGAGCACAACACATAAGAAGATAGCTGAAGAACTGGGCGCAGGTTTTATAAATAAATATTCCAAATCATTGTCTCTTGAATTAAGGAACTTCATAATTCAGAATCTTGCATTCGGGCCATTTGTGTTTAGAAATCCAGTCACTCTCGAACCGATTGCAATTGCCACCGATCTGCAGAGCCTTCAGCAGAAACTCCTGACAATTCCCGACAATACTCTGGAGTACCATGCCACCCGTAACCATTTTTCCAAATGGCTGAATGCAAGAGCGCTCTTTCCGGTTGCACAGATGTTCAAGTACATAAGGAAGGAGGATTTCGACACAATGGATGAGATGCGCCGGTTTCTGTATGTTGCAATCTCGAGTTTCAGATTGGGGAAGGGCAGGGGAGTAATTGCCAAGTTTGATAAGACCAGCTTTGATGAATACCAGATCTTTTCACGTATCGGAGAAGGTTCAATCGGGGGAAAAGCAAGGGGACTGGCGTTTATAAGCAGTATTATTAAAGATAATAAGCTGTTTAATAAATTTCCTGATGTACTTATTACTATTCCGAGGACAGTCGTATTAAGTACCGATATCTTCGACGAGTTCATGGATCAGAATAATCTCTATTCAGTTGCATTATCTGATCTTTCTGATGATGAAATTCTTAATAGATTTGTTAATGCTGAACTGCCCGGACATGTGTACCAGGATTTTTATGCATTCCTTTCAGTGTCAAGAAATTATCCTATTGCTGTACGTTCTTCAAGTAAGCTCGAAGATTCACATTACCAGCCATTTGCCGGTATCTATTCAACTTACATGATACCACGGCTCCCTGATAATAAACAGATGGTTAAGATGTTATCCGATGCCATTAAAGAAGTTTACGCCTCTGTTTTTTACAAAGCCAGCAAAGCTTATATGACTGCTACTGCAAATGTAATTGATGAGGAGAAGATGGGAATAATCCTCCAGGAGGTCTGTGGCAACAGGCATGGTGAGATCTATTACCCTACTCTATCGGGTGTAGCACGATCAATAAATTATTATCCGATAGGTTCTGAAAAAGCTGAGGATGGAATTGTGAACATTGCATTTGGTCTCGGAAAACTGATAGTAGAAGGTGGATTATCTCTGAGGTTTTCCCCGAAATACCCCAGAAAAATACTTCAGCTCTCATCTCCTGAAGCAGCAATAAGAGATTCTCAGAAAGAGTTTTGTGCCCTTGATCTGAATATAAACAGTTTCGTTCCATCAACAGATGATGGCGTAAACATACTTAAGATTGATATTAAAGATCTTGAGAATGAAGCAGCTCTTAAGTATATTGCGTCAACATATGACAGGAATAATAATGTTCTCCGCGATGGAATAAGTCACCCCGGGAAGCGGGTAATAACATTCTCAAATATACTTCAACATAAAACATTTCCGCTTGCCGAAATTTTAAGCACCCTGCTTGAAATCGGACAGCAGGAGATGAATAATCCTATTGAAATAGAATTTGCTGCCAATCTTGAAACTCCGCCCGGTACTCCTAAAATTTTCAACTTTTTGCAGATAAGGCCTATAGTTCATACTGAAGAGGCACACAATATCAATCTCGATCATATACAAGCAAAAGATACCATAATTTTTTCTGAATCAGCTCTTGGCAATGGACTCTTTAAAGGTATTTACGACCTTGTCTATGTTAAACCCGAATCTTTTAATGCAGCAAATAACAAAAGTGTTGCGATTGAAATTGAAAAAATAAATGCACTGTTTGTAAAACAGGGGAAAGGATATGTGCTTATTGGACCGGGAAGATGGGGATCAACAGATCCCTGGCTGGGGATTCCTGTAAAGTGGCCACAGATTTCGGCAGCCAGGATTATTATCGAATCGGGTCTGAAAAATTACAGGATAGATCCTAGTCAGGGAACACATTTCTTTCAGAACCTGACTTCCTTCAGGGTTGGATATTTTACCATTAATCCTTACATAAAAGAGGGATATTATGATGTTGATTTTCTGAATAAGCTCAATGTAATTTATGAAGATAGCTTCATCAGGCATGTCAGATTTAACAACCCTCTCGAAATAATGATCGATGGTAAAAAGCACAGAGGAGTAATTTTAAAAACAAAGTAACACACAGGCGAAACTGTATTACAAATAAGTAGTATTATGGAAACAGCAAAAACAAAATATCTTGGAGATCTGAGAACTGAAATCGTGCATCTCAGGTCTGGAAGTGTTATAACAACTGATGCCCCGGTTGATAATAAAGGAAAAGGGGAGAATTTTTCGCCAACAGACTTGGTTGCCGCCGCTCTTGGCAGTTGTATTTTTACCATAATGGGTATTGCAGCAAGAGAGCATTCATTCTCCATTGATGGAAGTACATGCTCTATCACAAAACTCATGACAGAAAGCCCAAGAAAAATTGGCGAGATCAGAATCGAATTCGACTTTACAGGTAATGATTATTCCACCAAGGAGAAAAAACTGCTTGAACACTGTGTAAAAACATGTCCGGTTGCATTATCCTTAAATGAGGCAATATTTCAGAATGTAACACTGTTGTTCAAATAAAGGTGCAACGGCTCAAACCCCCTTCGCCAAGGCTTCGGTGGTCGAAGGGCACAATGACACAGAGGTTCATTTCAGAATGATGCACTCTCGGTAACAATATCTCTGTTTATCTTTTTTATCAATCCCGATAATACATTGCCCGGACCAACCTCAACAAATGAAGTCGCTCCACCTGCGATCATATTAAGTATGCTTTGTGTCCATCTGACAGGTGAGGTAAGCTGAGAAATAAGGTTTGTTTTTATTATATCAGGATCGACTGATGGCATGGCATTAACATTCTGATAGACCGGACATATCGGCTTGATAAAGTTAGTGCTTTGTATTGCATCCTCAAGTTCCAGACGTGCAGGTTCCATTAGGAGAGAATGGAAAGCTCCACCTACCGAAAGTTTAATTGCTCTTTTAGCGCCTTTCGTTTTGAGTATTTCTATTGCCTTATCAATACCCTCATCTGAACCTGAAATTACTATCTGTCCGGGACTGTTATAATTTGCCGGGACTACTACCTCATCAACAGAATTACAAACCTCCTCAACAATTTCATCATCGAGTCCTAAGATTGCCGCCATGGTTGAAGGAGTCTTTTCGCAGGCTTTCTGCATGGCCGTAGCCCTCTTAGATACAAGAATAAGGCCATCACTGAATGTAATGGTTTTATTTGCAACAAGTGCTGAAAACTCTCCCAGTGAATGGCCTGCAACCATATCGGGTCTGAAGGAACTGCCTAGTAAAGCTGCAAGAATTGTGGAATGCAGAAAAATAGCAGGTTGAGTAACCCTGGTGTGTTTCAGATCATCATCTGTACCTGCAAACATAAGATCAGTTATTCTGAATCCTAGTATTAAATTGGCTTTCTCGAATAATTCTTTTGCTTCGATCGATTTATCATAAAGATCTTTACCCATTCCGATAAACTGAGCTCCCTGACCCGGGAATACATACGCTCTCATAATCACCAGTCTTTAGTTTAGTACTATTCTATCAGCGGATTGCAAAAATAGAAAAAATTGTCAAATTGAATGAATCTTATTTTCCCTCAGATGTCGCGGATTAGCGCAGATCAGCGAAAATCTGCGAGATCAGCGGGACATTAGAATTAATGAAGTCTGGTACCAATAAGATGAATAAATTCCTCTCGGGTATTAAGTTTGTCAAGAAAGATTCCTGTGAAAGCTGAAGTAGTTGTGACGGAGTTTTGTTTCTGCACACCTCTTATCTGCATACACATATGCTGCGCCTCAATAACAACTGCTACTCCAAAAGGATTAAGGCAATCCTGAAGACAGTCTCTTATTTGCATTGTAAGTCTTTCCTGAACCTGTAATCTCCTGCTGAAAGCCTCAACCACCCTGGCTATTTTACTCAGACCGGTAATATAACCGTTTGGAATATAGGCAACATGTGCTTTACCATAAAACGGAAGCATATGATGCTCACACATTGAATAGAGATCGATGTCTTTTACAATTACCATTTGCTTGTAATCCTCTTTGAACTTAGCAGAGTTTATTATCTCACAGGGATTATGATTGTATCCCATTGTCAGATAATTCAAAGCTTTTGCGACTCTTACCGGTGTCTTCTCAAGACCCTCTCTTTCAGGATCTTCACCTATAAGCTTAAGTATCCTCTTGTACATAGCAGCTATTTCATTTATAGTCTCGCCATTCCATGTTTCAATTTTATTATATCCATCATCAGAGTGACCATTTCCGTCATTGACCTTTTCTATTTTCTTAGCCATAGTATTCTATAGAGTTATTTTCAGTTTCTTCAATTTTAACACAGTGCAGACTTGCACCTTCTTTCTCAACAAATGGTTTAAGTTCATTCCAGATAGTAACTGCAAGGTTTTCTGTTGTTGCAATCTTTCCTTTCATAAAGTCAACCTCAAGATTAATGTTTTTATGATCTATCTTATTAATTATTTTATCAAGAATGATCCGTTTCAGGATATTCATGTTCATCACAAATCCATGTTCCTCCGATGGCTCACCTTTAACGGTTACCCATAAAATGTAGTTATGGCCGTGCCAGTTTGGATTGGAGCATTTCCCGAAAATTTTAAAGTTAACTTCATCGGACCACTCCTTTCTGAACATCCTGTGGGCAGCACTGAATCTCTCTCTACGTGTCAGGTATATCATGATCAGGTATAATTATAATGCAATATTAACCAACAAAATTAATCTTTATAATTCATAAAATCGATATATTTACTACTCTAACAATACAATTCGACATAGATATAACGATGGCATTTAAAATATTATATGTGACAGCCACGAAGTCAGAAAGTGATACTCTGAATAAAATCAGTGATTTGATACCTGTTTCCGGTGAGTCCGGCAATTTTGAAATAAGTCAGCTCGTCACTGGTGTGGGATCAATTTCAACAGCATGGGCTCTGAAAGAATGGATCTCACTCAATGGGAAACCTGATCTTGCAATTAATGGGGGTATTGCGGGAAGTTATAAAGATGAGTTTATTCCGGGTGACGTTGTAATCCCTGTCTCAGACTGTTTTGCCGACGCAGGAATTGAAGATGGTGATAACTTTTTTACTCTCGCGGAAACCGGTCTGACCAATGGGGATGAATTCCCTTACAAAAATGGCCTGTTATGCGCAGATAGCAGGATCACTGATAAGATGAAGAACATATTGAAGCCTGTCAGGGCAATAACTGTTAATACTGCTACCGGCTCTGATATCACCAGGGAAAAACTATTGAAAAAATATAATCCCGATATTGAGACGATGGAAGGTGCAACTTTTTTCTATATTTGCTCCCGGGAAAATATTCCTTTTCTGGCTCTGAGGGCTATCTCAAATAAGGTAGAAAAACGCAATAAAAATAACTGGAACATTGACCTTGCCCTTAATAATCTGTCAGAGAGGCTTATAGATGTACTTTTCACACTGTAATGGTATTATGAGATTAACTTTGGGTTTTTCACCATGTCCTAACGATACTTTCATCTTTGATGCAATGGTGCATGGTCGAATTGATACTGAGGGGTTGGAGTTTGATTACTTTCTTACAGATGTTGAGGAGCTAAACCGAAAGGCACTTACTTCAGATGTCGATATAACAAAAATAAGCTATCATGCATATGCTTATGTAGCACAGAACTACCTGATTCTTGATGCGGGAAGTGCACTCGGTCACAGAAACGGGCCATTACTCATAAGCAAACGCCGGATCGGTATCTCAGAGCTTCCCAAATTGAAGATTGCTATTCCAGGTAAGTACACAACCGCCAACCTCCTGTTCAGTATAGCCTGGCCTGAGGTGGCTGATAAAACTGAGTATCTCTTTTCGAAAATTGAGGAAGCACTTTTAGCGGAAGAGGTCGATGCCGGACTTATAATACATGAAACAAGATTTACATATTACAAAAGAGGACTTCATAAATTAGCGGATATGGGGGAGTACTGGGAGTCTCTTACCGGACTTCCGATACCTCTGGGTGCAATTGTAATAAAGAGGGATATTCCTGATGATATTGCGCAGAAAGTCAATCGCGTCGTACGAAGAAGCCTTGAATATGCTTATAAAGATTCATTTGCCTCATATGATTTTGTCGCCGGCAATGCCAGGGAGATGGACAGTACTATTATGAATAACCATATCAAGCTTTTCGTGAATGAATATACTCTCAACCTTGGTCCTAAAGGTAGAAAGGCAATAACTGAACTTTTCAGGATTGCCTATGAGAAAGGGGTCATCCCTTTATTACCTGACAGGATTTTTCTTAACTCACTTTGATTTCATTCTGGTTTAAAAATGCTAAATTTGAACATAGCTTATTGTTCATTGTTTTAGTTTTGAAAGTATTAACTCAAAATATTTAAATCATGGCATTTGAACTACCAAAACTTCCGTACAAGCTAAACGCTCTTGTCCCTTACATAAGTGAAGAGACGCTTGATTTCCACTATGGTAAACATCACCAGGCATACGTTAATAACCTTAACGGGTTAGTTCCCGGGACCGAGTTTGAAAAAGCCGATCTTGAAACGATTATTAAGAAAGCCGAAGGTGGCATATTTAATAATGCCGCACAGGTATGGAATCATACATTCTATTTCGAATCTTTTTCCGCTGATGGCAGAAGAGTCCCTAAGGGTGATCTGGCTGAGGCAATAAATGGTTCATTTGGGTCATTTGATTCATTTAAAGAGCAATTTAACAAAGCTGCTGCAACACTTTTTGGGGCAGGCTGGGCCTGGCTTGCAAAAAAATCAGACGGAACACTTCAGATTATTCAGGAATCAAATGCTGGCAACCCCCTGCGTAAAGGACTCAAGCCTCTGATAACTTGCGATGTATGGGAGCATGCATATTATATTGATTACAGAAATAAACGTCCTGACTATATAAAATCTTTCTGGGAGATCCTTGACTGGGATCGTGTTTCAAATCGATTCTGACGGAAATTGCATGTTTATTGTCAGGAAATACTTAAACGATTTGCTCCTGTAAAATTTGCTCTCGATTTACAAAAATTTATATTATGAACTTAAAGGAACTGATATCTAAAACCCGGTCTTATCGTCGTTTCGATGAATCTTATCAAATTGATACCAAAACAATTGAGTCGCTTATTGATCTCGCGCGGTTATCTGCATCAGGAGCAAATAAACAACCTCTGAAATATCTGTATTTCAACACCCCGCAGGATTGCCAAAAAGTTTTCCCCTATTTAGCATGGGCCGGATATCTGACAGAATGGGCAGGTCCTGATAAAGGAGAAAGACCAACCGGGTATATTATAATACTTGGCGATAAAAAAATCTCTGAGATATTTGGTATTGATCATGGAATAGCTGCGCAAAGTATAATGCTTGGAGCAACTGATGCCGGCATCGGAGGTTGCATTATTGCATCAATTAAACGAGATGAATTAAGCAATGAATTTTCAATACCCGATAATTTTGAAATTCTTTTAGTCCTCGCACTTGGTAAACCCATTGAAAATGTAATTATTGAAAACATCAAAAACGAAGATGTTAAATATTGGAGAGATGAAAATAATAATCACCATGTTCCTAAAAGGAGCCTGAATGAGCTGATAGTAAAATTAAAATAGGATAAGCAAGTATGAAGTCTGTTTTTCTTTATATCATATTATCTTTATTCATATTCGACTCTTGTTTCTGCCAGGTAAAAGAAGATTCAGAAGTTAGAATTCTTTTTCGTGGTATGGTGATGGATGCCAATACGCTTTCTCCGGTCTCTAATTCGCAGATTTTAATTAACCGCTCATTCACTTCGATTAACAATAGTGACGGGACTTTCGCCTTTTATGTAAACAGAAAAGATTCGGTGCTCTTCAGGCATCTCGGCTATAAGCCAACATTAATGTTTGTAAGTGATACTCTCAAAGGGCTTGAGTTTGTTGCTGGGGTATATTTGCAATCTGATACTATGCTGATTGGAGAGGTGGTTATTGTTCCAAGGTTCATTAACCTTAAATCTAAAATAATGAACTCATCAAATAGGGTTTCTCCGACAGTTGAAAATGCGAGGTACAATGTTGCAATATCCGCTTATCAGGGGAGAACTACCAATGGAAAGCTTGAAGACGCTTCATCAAATTATGAATATCTGCATCAGAAACAGAGGGTGGATGCTTACGAGAAAGGGGGGATTCCTTCAGACCAGATAGCAGGCATAAATCCATTTTTATTACTCCCAGCCGCATATCTTCTTTTGCATGGCGCACCCGAAAAGCCTGATCCTTTCGTTAGGCAATTAACAGAACAGGAGCTTAATCAGATTCAGAAAAAATACCTGGAAACTATTAATCAGAAAAAATAAGAAAACAGACCCACGACATACGATTCACTCGGAAAATCAACTTGAATTTCTTCCTTACGCCTTGTGTCTTGCGTCGGGAGTCTTTCTATCCCTTATAGAAAACGGCCTTGATAATATGGCTTGCCATTTTAGGATTTTCTTTCAGGCGACGTGTTGAATAGCCAAACCATTGTTTTCCGAATGGCACATAGACTCTCATTTTATGTCCTTCATTTACAATGCTTTCACGAAGTTTTGGTGTCACCCCATAAAGCATCTGAAATTCATACATATTTGCCGGGACATCGTATTTTTTGATTAGGTTGTATGCACCCTCTATGAGAGGTTTATCATGAGTGGCAATTCCTGCGAAGATTTTATTTTTGAACATGAATT
>Ga0209540_10001400_pt1 | contig 18486 bp, 12 predicted proteins | sample BarGraIncu01121A_FD_184501 | JGI IMG/M metagenome (GOLD analysis project Ga0209540, IMG submission 184501) | Arctic peat soil microbial communities from Barrow, Alaska - Barrow Graham LP Incubations 011-21A (SPAdes) (version 2) | ecosystem: Environmental > Terrestrial > Soil > Wetlands > Peat... | reverse complement strand
TTCTGGAATAGATCGGGTGTGATTTCAGCTTTTTCGAGCATCTCGTCAAATTTCGAGAGAGCAACAGAACCGCCGCCGCCGCCAGCGAAGCCGCCTACAAGGCCGGAACCGCCGCCTACAGCACCGTGCTGTTTAGCTCCATGCGAGGGAAGTTCTTCTCCCTCTTCAGGAATGCCGGCAAGTTCAGGATAGACCAGAGACCAGTCTACCTCTTCATGTAATGGCTCGAAGGCTGAAAAGAAGAAGATAACTGCTTCTGTTAACAGACCGAGAGTAAGCATTGGTCCTGCCAATGGCCAGTGCTGTATTTTAAACAGTGCACCAACAATTACGACGGAAGCACCTAAACCATAAAGTTTTGCGATGAAATTCTTCCACCCGCTGCTTTGTACTAATTCTGCTAGGCTCATATTCCTGATAATTTTAGGGTTATTTCAATTTTATGTGTTTCTGTTTATTATAATTCTGCTCCGATATAAGATCTGACATTACGGAACCCAACGTATGATTTTGTGGAATCCTGGTATTCATAATCTCTTGCGCTTGTCTGCAGGAAATATGAAATATCTTTCCATGAACCGCCGCGGATAACCTTGCGTTTCATTATGGGAGGATCCTGGGGCAGGGAGTTATACTCATAATTTGGCATAAGATCGTGCTGGAAGATATAAGCTGATGGCTGATATGCGCAGCAGGTCCATTCTGCAACGTTCCCTGACATATCATAAAGTCCGAATTCGTTAGGTTCGTATGAACCTACTTTACCTGCGTAAACGTTTCCGTCGTCAATATAATTTCCGCGCAAAGGTTTGAAGTTGGCAAGGAAGCACCCCTTGTAGTTACGGGTGTATGGCCCTCCCCATGGATACATTGAGAGGTCGAGGCCACCCCTGGCGGCGTATTCCCATTCTGTTTCAAGAGGAAGCCTGTAGTCCTGCACATCGGGAATGCCGTTCTGTCTGAGTGCTGTATTCATGAAATCAGTTCTCCAGTGGCTGAATGCAGTTGCCTGTGTCCATGATACACCAACAACCGGATAATCATCAAATGAAGGATGCCAGAAATAGAGAGAAGCCTGTGGGTCGTTGAACGAATAGGTGAAATCCCTGATCCAGCATAGAGTGTCAGGATAGATGTTGAGCACATAGTGCAATATGAATGATGAACGGTCTTTTACGTCAGTACGGGTACCGTCGAGATTTGCGACTTTCCCTTCATACTTTCCGGTTCCATTCTTGTAATCCTGGACATATCTTGCTTTTGCAGCCTGTTGGTAATCGACTTTGAAATATGAATAATTTAGTTTACGAACATCAATCTGTTTTCTGCCATTGAATCTTTCTTCAGGAGGGTAGAGCATTTCTTCCATAATACCCTTGGTAGTCTCTTCTTCGGGGTCAATCTTCTCTTCCCAGTTGATAACATGGGGTTCAATTGCATTGCCGTCAGCGTCAACAACGAAATATTGCCTGTCAGTTATAGAGGCTTCTCCGAGTTTTGTCCTGAGGATGGAATCGCGTACCCAGTAAACAAACTGGCGGTACTTGTTATTTGTAATTTCAGTCTGGTCCATCCAGAATGCATCGACAGTAACAGATTTTGAAAGGCTGTTCATTGCGAAAAGAGCATCCTGATCACTGGGTCCCATCATGAAATTACCGGCAGGTATGAAAGCCATCTCCATCGGTTCCGGTTCGAAGAATTTCTTTCTTCCCTGAACACCAGTCAGCTCGCCGTTCTTAGATGAGCCGCATCCGCTTAAAAGTAATGTAATTATCAGGGTAGATAGGATTACCTTTTTCATATTTTTAGAATTTGTAATGCAAGTAAGTTATTTTTTTTTTAATAATCATAAAAATCTGATACTTTTATATCTCATCGGACTTTTTCCAAGGTTCATATTAAAACAATAGTTAACCATAAACTCATGCGACCCGGTCGAATTCTTCCTGATGTCTGAAAGCGTGAAGTCATAGGAATATCCAATCCTGATACCGTTATAAAGCTCAAATCCCACGATTCCTATAAATGCATCACCGGCTCTGTATGAAACGCCGCCCCATACTTTTTTATTGTATCTCACAAGTGAGGTAACATTAAACTGGGCAACCTTGCCATCGCTGTACACAAACACTGAAGGGAGCAGCTCAAGTGAGGGATTTGGGAGCTGAAGGGTATAACCTGCAGTAAGGTAATAATGCCTGCTGACGTAGGTATTTCCCTTCGTGTATTTTATTTTAGGACGGTTGATGTGAGTTACTGAAAGTGAAGCATAATATTTATCGCCTTGCAGAAAGGCTCCGAGGCCTGCATCGAAGGCAACAAAGCTCTCCTTGGTAACGGGGATCAGGGGGTCCTGGTCAGGCTGTGTAAAGCCATCGCCGCTTGGTATTATCCAGGCCGGATCAATAGTTTTGTTGATCATGCCAAGGTTGATTCCAAGTCCCAGTTTCCCGATATTCAGATCAAGGAGGTAAGAATATGCTAAAGAGAGATTTATGTCTTTATCAAATCCAATGTTGTCGCTTTCAACCACAAGGCCCACGCCGCTCTTTATCCTGAACGGTGAAATTGGAGCGGAAACATTGAATATCGTTGTTCTCGGGGAACCGTTAAAACCGAGCCATTGCTGCCTGTTAATGGCTGTAGCACATATCATTCCGGAAGTCCCGGCAATGCCCGGATTATAAGTCAGGATATTGAACATGTTCTGGCTGAACACAGGATCCTGCTGCGCCCATCCGGGGCAGGATAATAAGACTAAAAAAAGAAATGCGATACCAGCTCTTTTCATTTCTTTGCCTGAAAAAACAATTATATGAGATTAACGAGTAAAATAAGTAAAAAACTAAAACGTAAACAAATATACTTTTATTTATTTCCGGGCAAAAAATATTCATTTTGATGAATACTTGCCACTTTCATGATGAACAGAAGCGGATGTTTGATGAAAGGGTATAAAAAGAGGACAAGTCAGGGTTTTAATCTTTCTGCACCGCGAACCCACCTTTCGGGAACTTCATTCCTGTTAGCCTTCAGGTAATCGTCATGCGAACAGGCAATGTAATGATTCACATCATTCCCGGAGGGCATCTCCATCCACCACCTGTCAGTAAGGTTGCTCTTGACGAAGATCAGGTCGTCGTCGAGATCAGTAACCCTTACATGGTATCTAATGAATCTACCTGAATGGTAGTCGTTTAAGACAGGCGTCTCATATTGCTTCTGTGAAAAACCCTCAAGGAAGAACCACACGATCTGAGCAGCCAGTCCGCTTGTCTGGTTCCTTACATCGAGATCAGGATCCACATCAAACAGGCCGAATATTTTCAGGTTGTCGGAGATGCCTGCATATCTTGCAAGCAGGCATATTTCTTCGCCGTAAAATCCATTCGGTGAAGGGCTTATTGTACCCGGAGCATCTGACTGCCTCACAGATGATATATCAAATACAGCCACATCAGAATCCCTGAAAAGCGGCTCTGTGAGGTGGATGGCCTTCCTGGCATCTCCTGTCCTTACAAGCTCTGATTTTCGCCGCAGGAACCTGTTTATCACCTGCTGGTCATTAAGATGTGTCTGGTACCCGACATTAATGAAATGATCGAATGTGCTTTTATGATTCTGTAGAATGGAATTAAGATAGCTGAATGAATCAAATTCCTTCCTGTCGCCGATGAAATCAATCCTTGAATCGACCGAGAGGAGAGAATATTTTTTCTTTAGCTGCGTCATCGTCCTGTCAATGGCAGTAACAAGTGCGCTGCTGCCTCCGATAATTACCGGGAATACATTTTCGATCAGGAGGAAAACCAGGATATCGTTCAGCCCTGCAATGGTATCGTTGAAAGTTGTGCCCTGCTTCATGTTGCCAAGGTCAATGATCTTAGACTTGCCCGGTATCCTGGCAAGCCTGTAGAGTTCTCTCCTTATGCTGTCGGGTCCCTTCATCGTACCGGTACCCGGTGAGTTCCTGCCCTCGGGAACGCCGAAAATGGCTATTTTGTACTTGCCGGGGTCCCTCAGCGAAGTGCTTTCGGTATGAACAGTAATGTTATGCACGAATCCTGCCTGTCCTGCCAGGCTTTCAAAACCGGGCGGATCAATGCTCACAGGGTTGAAATAATCATTAAGATCTGTCATGATTCCGATCAGGAAGTTTTTTTGGTTTTATCGCTTTTTTCAATGATTTTCAGACACTCTTCCTTTGTCAGTTTTTGTGCATCGGTACCTTTCGGCAGACGGTAGTTTTGCTTATCCTTTGTAAGGTATGGGCCATACCTTCCGTTAAGTACCATTATTTCGCCGAAGTCCTTGATTATCTTGTTTTTCTCGCTCTCATTCTTCTCACTGATTATCTCCAGAGCCCGCTCCATGGTTACTGAATATGGATCATCAATACCCTTTTTCAATGAAAAGAATTTGCCTTTATACCTGATATAAGGGCCGAATTTTCCAACACCGACCACCATCTCCTCGCCCTCGTGCATTCCAAGCGACCTGGGCAGCCTGAACAGGTTCAGTGCCTCATCGAGAGTGATCGTCTCAAGAAGCTGATTCTTAATCAGGCTTGCGAATCTGGGCTTGTTGCCGTTGTCAGAATTTCCAATCTGCGCAACTGGTCCGAATCTTCCCATTCTGACGCTGACCGGCTCACCAGTTTCGGGATGGTTTCCAAGTACCCTGGTCCCTGTTTTCCGGTCCTTTTTCTCGAGCGTATTTTCAATGGTTTTATGAAACGGACCATAAAAATTACGAAGCATCTGAGGCCATTTCAGATCGCCCATGGCAATCTCGTCGAACTGCTCTTCAACCTCTGCAGTGAAATTATAATCAACAATATCGGAGAAATTCTCAATCAGAAAATCATTCACAATCATTCCAATGTCCTGCGGAAACAGCTTGGATTTTTCTTTGCCAGCAACTTCCTGTTTTGTAGTCGCAGTTATCTTGCCGTTATCGAGGTTCAGTATTTTTATCTGGCGTTTTTCACCGGGTCTGTCTTCGCGCGAGACATATCCCCTGTTCTGAATTGTTGAGATAGTAGGGGCATATGTTGAAGGACGCCCGATACCAAGCTCCTCGAGCTTCTTAACAAGACTTGCCTCGGTATACCTTGGCGGCGGGATGGTGAATCTCTGGGTTGCGGCTATACTATTATAATATAAAGGCATACCCTTTTTCACCACAGGAATTGTATCTCTCTCCTCATCGCCGTTCTCCTGGTCGGTCGATTCCATGTAAACTTTCAGGAAGCCGTCAAATTTTATGACCTCGCCGGTTGCGCTGAATTTGACAGGAGAATTATTCATGTCAATTGTGATGGTCGTTTTTTCAATTTCTGCATCAGCCATCTGCGAAGCAATAGTCCTTTTCCAGATTAGCTCGTACAGCCGCTTCTCATTATTGTTGCCGCCGACGGTAGCATTGTCGGGATAGGCAGGACGTATAGCTTCATGGGCCTCCTGTGCTCCTTTGGTTTTTGTCTTGAACTGGCGTGTTTTAGAATATTTTTCGCCGAACTCTGCAATGATTACTTCGCGCGATTTTGCCAGTGCAAGCTTCGAAAGATTAGTTGAGTCGGTTCTCATATAGGTAATCTTTCCAGCCTCATAAAGTTTCTGGGCTACAGCCATTGTCTGAGATACTGAAAATCCGAGCTTTCGGTATGCTTCCTGCTGAAGGGTGGATGTAGTAAACGGAGGAGCAGGTGATCTTGTTCCCGGTTTCACAGTCACACCGCCAACTGTATATGCAGTGTTGCAGCACAATTTAAGGAATTCCCGGGCATCATCCTCATTTGGGAAACGTTTTGAGGCTTCAGCCTTAATAATACCATTATCAGCATTACCGGTCTCTTTTGTGAACTCTCCGGTAACCCTGAAGGATGATTCGGATTTGAATGATATGATCTCCCTTTCCCTTTCAACGATCAGTCTCACGGCAACCGACTGTACCCGCCCCGCAGAGAGGGAAGGCTGAACTTTTTTCCACAGTACCGGAGATATTTCAAACCCTACAAGCCTGTCGAGTATACGCCTGGCCTGCTGCGAATTAACGAGATTCATGTCAATGGTCCGCGGAGTTTCAATTGCTTTTGAAATAGCTTCTTTGGTTATCTCGTGAAACACTATTCTTTTGGTGGTTGCAAGGTCGAGATTAAGAACAATTGCGAGATGCCATGCTATTGCTTCTCCTTCCCGGTCCTCATCAGAGGCTATCCATACTGTCTTTGCTTCTGATGCAGCTTTCCGGAGCTCGCTTACAACCTTTGCTTTTTCTTTCGGAACCTCGTAAACAGGAGCAAAATCCTTCTCAACGTCAATTCCGGAATTCTTTTTTGCAAGGTCCCTTATATGACCATAGCTCGATACAACATGGAAATCCTTCCCAAGAAACTTCTCAATCGTTTTAGCCTTTGCAGGCGACTCTACAATTACAAGATTATCGATCATTTAAAGCGAGATTATTTGAGTAAAAAACTTTGGCAAAGTAAGTCAATTAGCTTCCAAACTTCAAAATAACGGCAAACATTCTTTATTATTTACTAATTTTGATTCAAATATTTCATCGATGAAAGTGAATAAAAACAACCGCAAATATCTTATTTGGTTCTGGGGATTATTCTCCATGCCGTTCATTGTTGCTATTTTATTGTTTATCCTTATCTCGAAGGGGAAACTGGGGCCGATGCCCTCCTTCGCCGAACTTGAGAACCCTCAGTACAACCTGGCTGCCGAGGTATATTCAGACGACGGCGTTCTGCTGGGCAAGATAAGCGTTGAAAACCGGACATGGACCGAATACAAGGATCTTTCGCCATATCTCATAAATGCCCTGGTTTCGACTGAGGATATCAGGTATTACCGTCATTCAGGAATAGATGTGAGGGGACTGGGAAGAGCAATTTTCCGAACGATCATTATGGGTCAGAATACGGGAGGCGGAAGCACAATTACCCAGCAGCTGGCCAAGCAGCTTTACCCCAGGGATACGGCGAGGGTTTCATCATTTACGAAGAAGCTAAGGCTGGGCGTCTCCAAGTTCAAGGAGTGGCAAACGGCAGTCAAGCTTGAAAACAGGTACACGAAGGAAGAGATAATAACCATGTACCTAAATAAATATGATTTTCTCTATCATGCAATCGGAATAAAGTCGGCTGCCAGAGTCTATTTCAATACCACTCCCGATTCTCTAAATTTACAGCAGGCTGCGACGCTTATCGGCATGTTGAAGAATTCCAGCGCCTACAACCCTTTAAAATATGGCGACAGGATGTTACAGCGGCGCAATGTTGTTTTATCACAGATGGCAAAATACGGCTATATTAAACCTGCCATTGCCGACTCGGTAAAGAAGCTTCCGATAGAACTCGACTTCCAGATCGAGGATCATAATAGCGGAAGGGCTACATACCTCAGGGAATATCTAAGGAATATTATGCGAAGGCCCGAACCTGACAGGAGGAAATACATTCAGCAGGCTTCATATGATGATGCTCTCTGGGAGTGGCAGAATAATCCGCTCTATGGCTGGTGCAACAAGAACAAGAAGCCTGACGGAACAAATTATGATATTTACAGGGATGGGCTGAAGATATATACCACTCTCAATTCAAAGATGCAGCAGTATGCCGAAGAAGCGGTTGCCGAACATTTGTCAAAAGAGGTGCAGCCCGACTTTTACCATACCGCAAAATATTTAAAAAATCCACCCTTTTCTGACGATCTGCCAAGAGCCAAGACAGATGAGCTCCTGATGGCTTCAGTAAAGCAGAGCGACAGGTATTACGTGATGAGAGCCAGAGGTTTTTCTGAGGACTCGATAATGCTCGCATTCAATACGCCTGTAAAAATGAAGGTATTCTCTTGGAAGGGAGACCGGGATACGATTATGACCCCGCTTGACTCGATTAAATATTATAAGTATTTTATAAGATCCGGCTTTATGGTTGAAGAACCTTCATCAGGATATGTAAAAGCTTATGTCGGGGGACCTGACTTCAGGTATTTCAAGTGGGATGCTGTAACCCAGCAGAAAAGACAGGTCGGAAGTACGATAAAGCCATTCCTCTACACAATTGCGATGCAGAATGGCTATTCACCATGTTATGAAGTTGAGGATATTCCCCGCACCTTCGATGTAGGCGACAGCATATGGAGGCCAAAAAGCTCCGGGAACAAGGCGTACTGGGGCAAGATGGTAACCCTCAAATGGGGACTTGCACAATCCGAGAATTATATTTCAGCCTGGCTGATGCAGCAGTTCAGTCCTGCAGCGGTTGTTGACATTATGCATAAGATGGGTGTTAGAAGCTTCATTGATCCTGTGCCTTCGATCTTTCTTGGAACATCGGATGTCAAGCTTGAAGAGATGGTCGGAGCTTATGGAACATTTGCCAACAAGGGCGTTTACGTAAAACCGATGTATGTCACAAGAATTGAAGACAAAAACGGGAATGTTATATCGAGGTTCTCTTCTAAAATTGAAGAGGTATTGGATGATAAGACATCTTATCTTATGCTCAATCTTTTGCAGGGAGTCGTTCTTACAGGTTCGGGACAGAGAATGAGAAGAGAGCCCTATAACCTAATGAACCAGATCGGGGGCAAGACAGGAACTACTCAGGAACAATCCGACGGATGGTTCATGGGAGTTACGCCCAACCTTGTCGGCGGTGTGTGGAGCGGCTGGGAGGACAGGGCAATTCATTTCCTTACCCTTGGTGAGGGGCAGGGCGCAAATATGGCTCTGCCGATCTTTGCAATATTCCTGAGGAAAGTCTATAATGATCCGCAATTCGGCATAATGGAAACTGATGAATTCCAGCGTCCTGCTGGTTTTAATATAGAGCTCGATTGCGACAGGGTTAAGAGGGAGAGCTCACGGAGGGATAACCCGCTAAAAAGCAGGTATTAACAGGTACAACGGTACAACGCTGCAAGGGTAAATCAACTGAATAAGGACCTGACGAGATTCTCTATTTTTCCTACATGTACAACCTCGATATCAACTCCTTTCAGAGAAAGATTCTTGTGAAATTTTGAGACATAGATTTTTTTGAACCCCATTTTTGAAGCTTCCCTGATCCGTTGCTCGATCCTGGAAACGGGACGTATCTCACCGGATAATCCGGTTTCACCTGAGAAACATATATCTCTTGATATTGGAATGTCAAGATTGGATGAGAGAACCGAGCTCACAATTGCAAGATCGATTGCAGGATCGGATACCTTGATCCCGCCTGCAATATTCAGGAATACATCCTTCACGCCAAGCCTGAAGCCGGCCCTTTTTTCAAGTACGGCAAGTAGCATGTTAAGTCTTCGGATATCAAATCCTGTTGAGCTTCTCTGAGGGGTTCCGTATACTGCGCTGCTCACCAGCGCCTGTGTTTCGATGAGGAATGGACGAAGGCCGTCGACTGTTGCAGCTATGGAAATTCCGCTCAGTGATTCTTCATGCTGATTAATGAAAAGCTCGGATGGGTTATTGATCTCTTTAAGACCCGACTCGACCATTTCAAAAATTCCGATCTCTGAAGTCGATCCAAACCTGTTCTTGACTGAACGGAGAATGCGGTACACATAATTATTGTCGCCTTCAAAATAAAGAACGACATCGACAATATGTTCAAGGACCTTCGGCCCAGCAAGCGTCCCGTCCTTGGTGATATGTCCGATCAGGAAGACAGGGATGCCTGATAATTTTGAATATTTCAGAAGCTGAGCTGCGCATTCACGCACCTGAGAGACTGATCCCGCAGAAGATTCCAGCATCGAGGTGCTGATTGTCTGTATTGAATCAACTATTATAAGTCCCGGTTTCAGGTTCTCGGAATGGGTGAGTATAGATTCGAGGTCTGTCTCACAAAGAATGTAGCACTGCGGATTGGAGTTTTTCAGCCTTCGTGCCCTGAGGCTTATCTGCTCTTCGCTCTCTTCGCCGGAGACATATAATATCCTTGTATCTTTCAGAGCCAGGGCAAGCTGAAGAGCAAGAGTTGATTTACCTACTCCAGGCTCTCCGCCGAGCAGAATTACAGAGCCGCTTACCATTCCGCCGCCAAGAATCCTGTCGAGTTCTAAAATGCCTGTTTTATGCCGGTTCTTTTCGTCAGCTTCAATATTATCAAGGAGCTCCGGTTTTCTTTTTTCCATGTTGGCAGAAAAGCTGGTACCCCGTGAAGAAGCAGGTGCGATTATTTCCTCATGGTAGGTATTCCACTCCTTGCAGGAGGGGCATCTGCCGATCCATTTGGCCGATTCGACGCCGCAATTCTGGCATACGAATACTGTTTTAGCTTTTGTCATAGGGTGTCAGCAGTTTTATTTTTGCGGTTTCTGCCATACATTATATAAATTGAAATAAGGCCGACCAGTATTTCAAAAATGATCTGTGATTCATGCGAAAGCAGGGCATAAGTAAGACCGTCTTCCCTGCTTATCCCCTGAATCACAATGAGTACCTGTGATACGGCCCAGTGAAAAGCTCCGAAACCGGCCTGAACCGGGACAGACATTGCCAACCCGCCTACCACAAGTATAATAAGTGAATTCCAGAATGAAATATCCGATGTGCTCTTAAGACAGAATACAACCACCCAGGTCATGAAGGCGTAACTGATCCAGATCCCAAATGTAAGGAAAATGAATTCCCATTTTCTATTGAGGTTTGTAATTGTTTTGAGTCCGGTTATTACTCCTTTTGCAATATCAAATATCTTTGAAAAAAACCGGAATTTACGAAGGCTTTTTCTGTAACGTATCATCAGGTACAGTGCAGCAACAGCAAGAAAAGCAAGCAGTGCCCAGAATATCCAGGGGAGATTTACCACCGAAAGGACTTTTTCCCTTAATGGTATGAAAATGCTCTCTTTCAGGAATTTATTAATAAGAGCTTCGCTTGTGGAAATAATTATTATAAGGAAAAGGAGAACCGATAAAAAATCAATTGTACGTTCAATGATCACGGTTCCGATAAGCTTATCGACAGCAATTTTTTCTTTTTTCCCAAGAACCACGCAGCGGGTTACTTCTCCGATCCTTGGCAATGCGATATTTGCCATGTATCCGATCATCATGGCATGAAATGTGTGCCAGAAAGAAGGATGGAAACCAAGCGGATGAATCAGCAATTGCCAGCGGCGTGCACGTAAGATAAAAGCCAGCAGGCTGAATATGATCGACAGGATGAGCCAGTAGTAATTAGCTTCTTTCAGGTTTTTGGCAAGGCTTTTAAAATTAACATTCCGGAAAGCCAGCCATAATAAAAGAATTCCTAGAGCCAGAAATCCGAGAAACTTCAAAGCCTGTATAACGAACTTTCTGAAATTCAAATCAGTTTATTTGTTTTGGTATCGGGAAAAATTATAGCAGGATGGAATTTTCTTGCTTCTTCAAATTCCATTGATGCATATGACATTATCAAAATAATATCTCCGACGAGAACTTTTCTGGCAGCCGCTCCGTTGAGGCAAATGGCTCCGGATCTTCTTTCGCCCTTAATGACATAAGTTTCGAGACGCTCACCATTATTCAGATCCAAAACCTGCACCTTCTCATTTTCGATGATGTTGGCAGCATCCATCAGATCTTCATCAATTGTTATGCTCCCGATATAATTAAGGTTGGCTTCGGTTACCGTCACCCTGTGGATCTTCGACTTTAAAATTTCAATTAACATGAGCGTTGAGTAAATATGAAGTAAAACAACGGGGCAAAGGTAAGTAACCTTTTTATTTTATAATAGCGGGAATTCAATATTATCAATGAGCCTTATCTTACCTGCCTTAACGGCAATACATCCGAAATATTTCTTTCCTTTTTCCATTTCCTTTCGCGATTCTACCATCCTGAGCTCTCTGTCGTCTGCTATTTCGAAATATTCGACTTCAAACCCGGCTCTTTCATTAATATTGCCAGTGACATATTTCTTAATCTCCGGGATATCATTTTTCCTGATCATTTCTGCTGCCCTGGAAATTGTCTTAAATATTACAGGAGCATCTTTCCTTATCTGTGGCTCCAGAAGCCTGTTCCTGCTGCTCATTGCCAGTCCGTCGGACTCGCGCACGATGGGATTGGATGAAATCTTAATGTGAAAATTCAACTGCCTGACAAGCTCCCTTATTACAGCTACCTGCTGAAAATCCTTTTGTCCGAAATAAGCGATGTCGGGTTTTACAATTTCAAAGAACCTGCTCACGACCTGTGCAACACCGTTGAAATGGCCGGGGCGCCGCTTTGCCTCCATAACATTATCGAGATTACCGAAATGAAAGACCCTTTTATCCGGGGTCGGATAAATTTCACTGTCGGTGGGGGTGAAAACCAGGTCGTCTTCCCTTAAAACCGTATTAAGCAGTTTTAGATCAGCATCAGGCGTTCTCGGGTACCTTTTAAGATCATCCTTATCGTTGAACTGGGTCGGGTTTACGTATATGCTTATTACTGCCTGGGCGCATTCAAGGGTTGCGCTTCTCACAAGAGATAAGTGCCCTTCATGCAGTGCTCCCATCGTAGGAACTAAACCAACCGGTTTGCGATGTGTGGTCTCCAGTTGTTTCTGAATCCCGGTTATAGTGCTTATAACCTTCATGAGTTATGGATTAAGATGCAAAGCTAACAGTAATCAATGCAAGATAGCAAAAGTTTAACGGCAACCTGTAACCTGCATCATCCGGCAAATAATTGCAAAATCATATTAAATAATAATATCATTTATTTATATTATCTTTGCACCTTATTACGAAATGGCATATCCAGGCAGGTAAATGGAAAGCAGGAAGGTATTATTCATTTCACAGGAGATTACTCCATATCTGGGGGAAACCAAGTTATCAAAGATCGGCAGGTATCTGCCCCAGGGCATTCAGGAAAAGGGCAAGGAGATACGCACTTTCATGCCAAGATATGGTTGTATCAATGAGCGCCGGAACCAGCTTCATGAGGTTATAAGGCTTTCGGGGATGAACCTGATCATTGATGATACTGATCATCCTCTTATCATTAAGGTAGCTTCAATCCAGAGTGCGAGGATGCAGGTCTATTTTATCGATAATGATGACTATTTTCAGAGGAAATTTATTATTACAGATGCAGCAGGCCGGGAATTTGAGGATAATGACGAGCGGGCCCTATTTTTTGCCCGTGGCGTAATTGAAACCGTAAAGAAACTTCGCTGGGCTCCGGACATAGTCCATTGCCATGGATGGATGTCGGCACTCGTACCTGTATATCTGCGCAACATTTACAGCGATGATCCCCTCTTCCATAATTATAAAATAATCTATTCGATTTACAATAATGATTTTAAAACGCCGTTTAGATCAACGTTCGCTGATAAACTGCGATTTGACGGTATCGACAATGAGAACCTTAAGCTGGTGAAAACCCCAAATTTTATAAACGTTTCGAAACTGGCAATAAAATATTCCGACGGGATCATTATCGGCAGCGAAGATATAAATGATGAATTGACAAAGTACCTGAAGACAGTAAACAAGCCTGTTCTTCCTTATAAAGATGAGAGCCAGTACATTGATGCCTACAATGAATTTTATGACAAGATTTTATCGTAATCCCATACTTCCCGGAAGATTAATTTCTGAAAATATTCTAAAAGCACTTCCTATCCTGTTAACGGCAGGTGTATTGTTTATTGCCACTGCCTGTGAAGAGAATCCTTCAAAAATAGGTGCCGGTTTGTTACCCGGTTCCGACTATGTCACAATAAAATCGACCGATTCGATAACCGTAAAGTCATACACAATGTATAGTGATTCAGTTAGATCTGAAAACCCGGCAATCTCATACCTTGGCGATATGTGGGATCCTTATTTCGGAACGACAACCGGTGGTTTTGTTAGTCAGCTGTGGCTTAATACCAACATGACGAATGAAGACTTTATAGCAGTTGATTCAGTAAAGCTTTACCTGAGACTTCTCACCGTCAAGGGCGATACGATATCAAAACATACATTGAAGATGTCTGAGATCTCCCAACGGATATATGATTCTTTACCTTACTATTCGAACCAGACTGTTCCGCTTACAGGGGATGAGTGGAATGTTGAACTTCCCACCCTGAGGGCAGATACCATTAATGATATTGTTGTCACCATTCCTAATACCTTCGGAGAGCATTTAACCCGTGATAAATCAATGCTTTTCATGAAAGATAGTAGTGATAAAAAAATTATTTTACCTGATTTCAGATCATATTTCGCTGGATTGTCTTTTCAGTTGGATCCATCCGCAAACCCTGTTTTTGTTTCTCTTAGCGTTGCATCTGTTGGTTCTACCGGCACGCCTGTCGATTATTTTACTGTTTATACCCACAACGGAGTCCAGGTCTCCTCGTCTTATGATTTTCTCCTCGGTGCCAGGCACGTCACTCCATCGTTTAACCTCTTTAAACACGACTTCTCTACTGCCGAGGCGGGTAAAAAGATTCAGCACATTAACGACGGGTACGCAGACAACCAATCCTATTTACAGAACATGAACGGCGTATATACGCGGATTGATATTCCTTTTCTGAAAGCCATGAAGAGTGATCCCAATTTTAAAAATGTTGCCATTAATAAAGCACGTCTGATAATTCCTTTTGTTGTCGACACCACGAAAGAGATTATTTTTGCCAAAACCATTCCATCAATAGTTTACCTTAGATATATTATCAACACGGGCTATAAACACTATAGACAGGTGGTTCAGGATTATTTAGATGTCGGCGCAACATTCTATGACGGAAAGCCTGATACTGTGACTTCAATGTCGTACAATATCAATCTGGCAGCATATTTACAGAAATATCTTAACGATGCCACTGATACAATTACAACCGACCTTGAATTGTTCCTGCTATCGACATCTGAGTATAACGCAATTCTTGCGGCTAACAAAAACCACAGGCGGGTAAAATTTGAATTTACTTATACTAAGTTCTAGATTTTTAGAACCAAATTGCTAAATTAGTACCCGCAATCTGAAATTTGTCTTTTATGTGCGGAATTATCGGTTATATAGGGTTTAAACCTGCCCGTAACATCATCATTAACGGATTAAAGCGCCTTGAGTACCGTGGATATGATTCTGCCGGGATGGTGCTTGTTAATGGCGAAATAAAAATATATAAGTGCAAGGGCAGGGTGAAAGACCTTGAGGAGCTGGTCAATAAATCAAATTTTGACGGGACAACAGGTATGGGGCATACAAGGTGGGCAACACACGGAGAGCCTAATGAACTGAACGCACACCCCCAGGTCTCATATAAGGGTAATTTTGTAGTTGTACATAACGGGATAATTGAAAATTATTCTCTTCTGAAAAAACACCTTCAGAGCAGGGGAGTAGTTTTTACCAGCGAAACAGATACCGAGGTCCTGGCCAATCTGATCGAACATCTTTATATAGAAGGAAGCCTGACAGCAGAACAGGCAATTATGGTTGCTCTGAATAGAGTTCAGGGAGCATATGGACTTGGAATTATCTGCACTAAGGAGCCCGATAAGATTTTTGCTGCAAAAAGGGGAAGCCCGCTGGTAATCGGCGTTGGCGATGGCGAGAACTTTATTGCTTCCGATGCCACTCCGATAGTTGAATATACCCAGAAGGTTATTTACATGAACGACGACGATGTAGCCATCCTCACAAAAGATCAGATCATTATTAAGACCCTGAAGAATGAATTGATAGAGCCTGATATTAAAGAACTCGATCTGAAGATCGGGGAGATTGACAAGGAGGGCTTTGCTCATTTCATGCTAAAGGAGATATTCGAGCAGCCCCGGGCCATTCATGATACTTTCAGGGGAAGAGTGCTTCCCGACAGGTCGGGAATAATGCTCGGAGGACTGCATGATGTACTTGACACAATGTCACAGGCTGAAAGGATCCTCATTGTAGCCTGTGGTACTTCGTGGCATGCAGGACTTCTTGGCGAATACATATTTGAAGAATATACCAGGATCCCCGTTGAGGTAGAATATGCATCAGAATTCCGTTACAGGAATCCGATCATCCGGAAAGGAGATATTGTCATTGCAATAAGCCAGAGCGGTGAAACGGCCGATACCCTTGCAGCTGTAAAGCTTGCCAGAGAGAAGGGAGCCAAGGTAATAGGGATATGCAATGTGGTAGGAAGCAGCATTCCCCGCGAAACAGACGCAGGTGTCTATACTCATGCCGGCCCTGAAATAGGTGTTGCTTCAACAAAAGCTTTCACATCACAGGTTACTGTCCTGGCCATGATGGCTTTCGAAATAGGACACCTTAAAGGGATCATCTCTGATTCATTCTATAAAGAGCTTATTACTGAACTTGTTTCAATCCCTTCGAAGATAGAGAAAGCGCTGAAGGTCAATGAACAGGCCCTTGCCCTGGCAAAGATGTTCGAAAACACTCATAACGCTCTCTACCTTGGCAGAGGTTACCTTTTCCCGGTAGCTCTCGAAGGAGCACTTAAGCTTAAAGAGATCTCATACATTCATGCAGAAGGTTACCCTGCTGCAGAAATGAAGCACGGCCCCATCGCCCTTATCGATGATAACATGCCAGTGGTTGTCGTAGCCACCAGGGACGATACTTACGAAAAGATCATTAATAATATCCAGGAAATAAAGGCAAGGAAAGGAAAGGTCATCGCAATCGTCACCGAAGGCGATGAGATCATAAGGAAAATGGCTGACTATGTGCTTGAGGTTCCGGAAACAATGACCGTTTTCTCGGGGCTGCTGGCTGTCATTCCGCTCCAGCTTTTATCTTATCATATTGCTGTGCTCAGAGGCTGCAACGTTGACCAGCCCAGGAACCTTGCAAAATCAGTTACTGTAGAATAAGAATAATATACCCCCATCCCTCCCGAGTACTCGGGATTCCCCCGTGGGGGGAGGAGAATAAAAGATACATTTCCCCCTTGGGGGAAAATGAAAGGGGGTAAAAAACAAATGGGAAATGAGTCTGAAAACCAGATACCGGAAGCTTCAGGAAAGAGAGATTAAAATTCTGATTTCAAATGGCTGTTCAGCTGAAGACTGGAATAATGTCAGGGTCCTTGATGGATTTGATCCGGCAAGGTGCAGAAATGTTATTTTTTCAGGCGATATAAGAATAGGAGCCCTTAAAGGCTCAGTTACGGATGAGGCAGGTGTAACTATTCCATCCGGCATTATGAATGCCCGGCTTCATAACTGCACCATCGGTTCGGATGTTATAATCAGCAACATAGGAGACTGCATAGCCAACTATGATATTTCAGATGGTGTCATTATTAAAAACTGCGGAAAAATAGTCACAGAAGGCATATCCGGATTCGGAAACGGTACGCCGGTAGCAGTTCTCAATGAAACAGGTGGAAGAATGGTAAGGATACATGACCGGCTGTCGGCTCATGAAGCCTATATTATGGCCCTCTATCGTCATCGCAGCAAGGCCATTTCAATCATTGGGAAAATGGTAGATGATTATACTGCATCACACTCATCTTCAGTCGGAACGATAGGCACCAGATCAAGTATAGTGAATTGCAGCAGCATAAGAAACGTAAAGTTTGGTCCCTTCAGCCATGTTGAGGGAGCGATGAACCTTGATGAGGGATCAGTCAACAGCTGCATAGAGGATCCTGTTTTCATTGGCCCCGGGGTAATAATGAAACATTTCATTGCCTCATCAGGATCGGTGGTCACAGAATCGACTCTTATAGACAAGTGTTTTATCGGCCAGGGGACTGTTCTCGGAAAACACTATTCGGCAGAAAACTCTCTTTTCTTTGCAAATTGCGGGGGATTTCATGGCGAGGCTTGTTCCATTTTCGCCGGGCCATATACAGTAACGCATCATAAATCGACACTTCTTATTTCCGGAATTTTTTCGTTCATGAACGCAGGAAGCGGTTCAAACCAGAGCAATCACATGTACAAGCTCGGACCAATACACCAGGGTATCATGGAGCGTGGTTCAAAAACCACCAGCGATTCCTACCTGCTGTGGCCTGCACGCATCGGTCCATTCACCCTTGTGATGGGAAGGCACTACAAAAACCCTGACACCACTTCACTTCCATTCTCATACCTGATTGAAAGCAACGACGAAAGCATCGTGGTCCCTGGAATAAACCTCCGGAGCGTCGGGACAATCAGGGATGCTCAGAAATGGCCTCAGCGTGACAGGAGAAAAGATCCCCGCAAGATTGACCAGGTAAACTTCAACCTTCTGAGCCCGTTTACAATTCGTAAGATGTTCGATGGCAGGGAGCTTCTGCGCAAAATAAAATCAGATAGAGGCGGAAATGCCTCTTCATATTCCTGGGGAAATATGAAGATAAAGGGAAGCGCACTCGAACGCGGTATTGAACTTTACCAGACCGGGATTAACAAATTCCTCGGGAACTCAATAATAAAGCGGCTCGAGAAAACTGATTTCCGGACAAACAAGGAATTAAGACTGCAACTTACCGCTGTTAATCCAACCGGAAGGGGAGAAT
>Ga0209540_10001397_pt1 | contig 18495 bp, 27 predicted proteins | sample BarGraIncu01121A_FD_184501 | JGI IMG/M metagenome (GOLD analysis project Ga0209540, IMG submission 184501) | Arctic peat soil microbial communities from Barrow, Alaska - Barrow Graham LP Incubations 011-21A (SPAdes) (version 2) | ecosystem: Environmental > Terrestrial > Soil > Wetlands > Peat... | reverse complement strand
ATAATTTTCCCCATGACTCTTTTCCATTTTTTCCCACTATAGTATATATCGTATTATCTGAATATATCGGTGATACGTTATACAGATATTAGGAGATTATTTCTTGTTCACAATTCCTACCTCATTCATGTTATTCACATTAATCATAACATTCATGTTTGTTTGCATTGTTTTGTTTGTTTGGGGAATTGACACAACTCTATATTAGTTGACAAATAGAAAAAAGGGGTAGCGGGTGGCTACCTCCTTATAGTTATTTAGTTTCAATCATATTCATTATAGCATTTTTAGTTGCATCAATATAATCATTAACGGTACTATTTGTTACACCTAATTTAATTTTCATTTTATATTCTAAAAGGGTATATTTTGAAAATAAATCAACCAATTGATTATAACTTTTATATCTATCCATCATTGCAAATACTGTATCTAAGTTCATTAATTCAATTTGACATAATTTTAAACTTGTCATTGTTTTTTCTCCTTTCTATAATAAAAATAGCATACAACCAACCCAACAACACAAACACCAATTATAGTTAATAAAATACTACTTTGTAACAAGTAAAGATTTCTAGCGTGTTCTCTAGCTAACGTTTCATTCCTAAGATAAGATAAATTGATTACATCATGTGTTATCGGGTTGACTATATAATTATCCATTATTACACTTCCTTTTTATTTATATCTTTTTGCATTATTTTGTTTTTTACAATCTTTACAAATACTCATGTAACCATCTTTTGTCTGCTTATCCTTATTAAACATCTTGAACACCTTACTAACTCCACATGTACCACATGTCTTATGTGTTCTAGTTTCATCCTCTTGCATTTCCTTAACTTTTTCTTGGTATACTATGTCTGCGGGTTTATCTTTAAACTTCCATGTATCCCTAACATGTTTACCCGTTGTTGCTCTTGCAATTTCTACCCTTCTTATTATCTCTTGCTTTGTACATTCTTCACTACGCATTATCAATCACCTTATCCATTTCATATTCTATTATTGACCAATCTACATTTCCTTTTCTCATATGGTTAAATGCTTTTTCTCTTGTACTAAATACACCATGTATTATTGTTTCTTCCCAATCCATTTCAATGACTAAATATACTATTTTTGCTTTCATTCTTTAATCCTCCGTTTCAATTTGTCTAGGACTGCTAGCCCTAACAAAGTTATCATAATAAATCTTTTCTAACTTTCTAATAGTTCTAGCGGTTACTTTAGCAATACCTTTTTCTTTTGTAATAATATTGTAATATTCGTCTACCGTTCTAGTAGTACAATCCCCTTCACTATTAACTAACCATAGAACTTTAGATATAATTATTCCATATGGCATTTTGCTATTCATCTCCTATCGCTAAGTTATAAGAATAAGCAATACAATCTAGCTTTTCACATAATAATATTTTTTCATCATTTGATAACTCGTTGTATCTTAATGGAATTAATGTTTCTAGTTCACTATCAAGTAATACCCTAAACCCAACGCCCAATAAATCTTTCATGACATACCTTATTTTTGCTAATTCTTTATTCTTAATTATAAACTTTACAATAGATTTAGTTATCATTTCATTATAACGTTTATCTACCTTTTCTATCATTATTCCATACAGATAATTATAATCATCTTTTTTCATTAATAACAACCCCTTTTTAGTTATGAGTTAACTTCTCATGCGTTACCTAATTATAACATGAATGTACAAATAACACAATACCTAAAGTACAAATATTGTGTTATTTTGTGTAATTATTTTAGTCCTATCTCAACATACTTTGTAAGTAATTCACGTAAATATTGTAGTCTAATATAAGATACTCGCATTGTTTTAACCTCTAATATTTCAGATGATAACCTATATATTTCCTCTTGGATAGTGATTTCATTATTTAACATTCCTATCATAATAATTCACGCTGATATATTCGTTTTCTTAATCTATTTATTTTAACCTCATGCCATTGTAAAATTTGATTTGTATCAAATATTTCTTTTAATTGTTCTAGCATTATTTGAACGTCTGCAATTTCTTCTTCAACGTTATGATATATACCTCTTTTGTATTTACATATAGCTTGTGTTAATTCCGACATTTCCTCAATCATAATATCTAGTTGTGAAAGCTTTCCAAAACATTCAATAGCATTAATATATACTTGTTTATCACAATCATAATCATTATGTTTTGCATACAATTCATTATCAATTATTGTCATTATTTCATCCTCCTAGAACATAGTTTTTCTGATTATTTCATGTATAATATTTTTAATCTTAATTGATTCATAATACACTACACTGATTTTATAAGCTTCAAGAAATTGCTTATAAAGCGAGTTAGTCCCTAATGATTTTGTTAAAAATGTATTTTCCGTATGGTCTTCCATTGTGATTACATAAACCAATTTGCAATACTTGTCTAAGTTTTCAGAGACATAGAACCGTCCTACATGAAAATCTACCCATACACCATATACAGTGCCATTATATTTTAGACTAAAACGATATTGACTTTGACCAGTCTTTTTAGCAATAAAATCATCATTATCAAGTAAAAACTTATTGTTTACCGCATAATCCTCGTATGGTGTCCCTTTAATAAGTTGACCAAATCTGCTTGCTTTCTTAAGTTTTATAAAGTCCTCGTTTGCTACCATCTGTAATAATTTATCGTTTTTTGTAATAATATTTTTACCATATGGGAGAACCATATCAAAATATAAAAAGTAAGGGTTGGTCATGGTTACCGCATTTGATAAGAAAAATACTATTGTGTCGGGTTCATTTATTCTTAGTCTATTGATGGTTTCATATAAGTCTAAAAACTTTCTAACCTCTGCTTTTAAATAATAATTACCAGTACTTCCAAGTTCTATAATAAATTCATCAAAAATTATCTTGTCTACATTTGGGAATGGTGTTGATTTTTTACTAGCTGACGTTGTTAATGCTATTGCATGCCCCGCTACATCACCATTAATTATTAGGTCATGCCCTTTAACTTGAAACATAGGTTTTCTATTTCCTTCATCATCAAAGTCCATTGTACTATATTCTTCTTCGGGAAATATATCTAATTTTATTATATCATCAAAATAAGTATCTAGTGTTTCAAATTCAGTATCAAACCTTCTTACATATATAAATTCTTTCTTATCCTTAAACCAACCTTTGATACAATATTTTTTTGACCAAAAACTTTTTCCCGCTCCACGATTACCAACAATAAAATTAAATAAACAATTATGTGTTAACGTTCTATAACCGTCAAAATACATTGCATTATCTATTACTTGTAACGCCTTTTTACTTGCCATTTATTTCACCTCAATTAAAGTTAAGAGGTTAATATCCCGAATAGACCGACAACTACGCCACCGTTTTGCTACCCGCTCTTCACGTTAGTATGTAGCAAACCTTATCTATAATTTAAGATATTAACCTCTTATAGATATAATATCATATATTTGTATTTTTGTCAAACTTTTTTAAATTTTGAATAAAGTAACACAAGCAACCCGCAATACCTATGACACCCCATATAAAACAATAATAAAATGCAATTAATCTTAATGCGTAAATCATACACGTTCACCATTAGTCATGTCAAGCGAAAGTCTATCCACCTCCACTATTAGTCTTTCCATTTCCAATTTCTCATTAGTTTTTAATTGTGAAACTTTGAAACCCCCATCATATAAAGTTAAAAAGTGAGATATATAAATTAATTGTTTTTTGTTTAACATAAAATAACCCCCATCATTTTATTGTTTTAAAGTACTTATTAATGTTGTCATAGAATTTCGTATATTATTTATTTCTTGTAATTCATTCATCGCTGTACTCAATTCTTCTAAGTTTTCAAGAATGCAATCTAAACTAAATTTTATTATTCTTTCATCCATTTCACTTAATATTAATACTCTATTAGCCAACTTTTGCCTCCTTAATTGTGAATGATGTATCTTCTAGTATAATACCTCCTACAACGTGAGTAGGTTTTAACTTACCTTCATAGTCTTGTCCTAATTCAAAATTATCAAAAGTAACGTTAGGATAGCACCCTTTACTCATACCACTACAAGTAACTTGCATATGAGATTGAGTGTGTTTAAACTTGGTATTGTTTACCACCTCGCCCACTCCATTAGGGCGATTTATAGGCAAACACTTTTTTATATCCCAAGATAATTCTATATAACTTTTCTGACGTAAAAATTTAGCTTTGTAAAATGTGCTTTCATGTTTCCATGCTCCAAGCTTCGTGTCTGATATTTCAAGTCCTTCGGGTATCTCTGTACCTTCAAGATGTAAACTGTCAGTATCGGCATAACAAAACCTACTATATACCTTTTGCGCACTTGTGATTGTTTTATATCTAGCATATGCGGTTATAAATGTACCAACTGGAATATATAAACTTTTTCTATCTTCGACTTCTCCTAGTCTAAATTTTACTATTCCATTTTCACCCATGTACGGAATTTTACTTTGACCTTCGGGAGAACTTGCAAACTTTCCGTATAGACTATTTAGAAATAATTTAGCAATTGTATATTGCCCCGCATTGTGTTCTTCTTTTGCCTTAATTTTTCTAGCTGACCACTTGTCTATATATTCGTTAAATAATCCTTTTGTACCTTTTTCTTTATCCTCCTTAACCGCCTTAAATTTCCATCCTCCTATATGCTCCTCGTTAAAAACGTCATAATGCTCGTAAAATAACTTCATATCTATTGATGTTAAAAATAATGGTTCTTCATCATCCTCGTTATTACATAAAACATATTCGTTACCTATATAGGAAGGGTTATTTTTTAATTGTAATGTAGGTATATGATTCGGTTTAATCTTAAAATCACATTTGAAACAATGCACATATAATGGGAATATTTTATCAAATTCATATTCTCCATTATAATGTTTTCCTTCCCCAAAGGGCATTAATTCCTCATACATAACTGAGGGGTAAAGACTATTAACATCAAGAACTATTCCCTCATTTATTACTTTACCTTTAAATTTTGGGTTTACATAAGTAAAACCTCCTTTATAACTTTGCCTAATATCCTTATCATAATCTACATGAGGAAAGCACCTTTCAAAACGTTTCTTGTCAACTATTCCTTTATAGTCTTGCAGTGCGTTTGCGCCTTGGGTCATTGCGTCTAGCCCTTCATTGAATAATACGTGTAACGCTCTAGCCATTATTTCACAATCATTTCTTAAATAAGAAAGTTCTGAATCTGTAATTTTATGTGCTTTATCTCTTATTTCATCATAATTTATGTCACCTTTTTTAATTGGTAAGTTAAAACTTTTAGCAACGTCTTTAACTGGCATGTTTATTATTTTCAAACTATCATATAATGTGACTTTTCTTACATGTTTACCCTGTTTTTTAAAGGTAATTTCTATAGAGTAAAATGCACCCATATCACTAATTAATGTAGTGAATGTATTTGTTTCGCTTTCTTTCCTATCTAGTACATGCTTAAAACCCATTTCAAATAATGATGATATTATGAATATACCATCAAAAGCTAAGTTGTGAAAGTATAGTGTGTCATTATCTCCATTATTGCATCTAGCAAGGAACTCTGCCATGCTTGTGCCATAAGTAAAATTACTAGTATGTTCAATCTCACATATTCCATAAGACCAAATTCTAGTTCTTCCACCTTCTAAGTAAGTTAATGTCTCAAAATCTGCGGTATAACATTTCATCATAATTACTCACCATATTGCGCTTTCATTTCCTTATCAATTTCTGCCTCTAGTTCCTTCTCTGCTATATCAGATTTTATCTTTTTCCATCTTTCAAGGGATGCCTCTGCAATATCTGCGGACGGTAAGTCATCCGAAGTAAATTGAATTTGTACGACTTGGTCATCATAGTAATGGTCGAGTAAAAATTGAGGGTCTTGCTTTTGGATGTAATCATATAGAGCATGACCATTGTGACCTAAATTTCTTTGTATCGCCTTCAAATAATCAACTTTGTATTTTTCTGCTTTAATAAATTGGAAGTTTTCGCGTGACTGATTATTTATTCTAGCGACTAACATGTCCCAGCCTTGTTGGCTATTACCTTCAAATTTAGAATTTATTTGCCTTAACACATTACTTTTAGTTGTGCCTACAATACCTTTATTAGTTGCATCAATATTTGCTAAATCATATTTTATTTTCTTAGCTTTATTTAATGCGTTTTTGCGAACTTTAAAATTATGAAGTGTTGACTTTGTAGTTTTTGCTCCTCTTCCACTGTCAACTATTTTTTCGCCACCAGTTTTTAAATAATTACCCATTTCACGTTTCATGACGTTTATGTCTTTTCTTGTGCTAGAATCAACTTGTTTTTTCATATCTTTTTTACTCATTTTGCTAGGTTGAAATTCTGCGTTTAATGGGTCTAACTTATTAGTTTTTGTTATCTTAGTGTTGTACTGTTTACGTAATTTATCAATTTCTTTATTGTTTTCACTATTGACAAAAGTCTTTATACCCTTTGCCATTTTATTATAATCACTTTTATTTCCTAGTTTTAATTGCTTTCTAACGGTTACTAAAGACATTTTAGAACCTCCACCGCTAGAAACACCTTGTTTTATATTATCACTAATTCTACGATTATTAGATTTTATTAGTGCTTTCATTTTATTATCTAATTGCTCTGTGTAAATAAACTTTTTAGCCATTGTAACCCCACCTTATTCGTGTATTCTACACGCTCTAACTCCTTGTTATAGTTTCCCCAGTTACTTCTATTTGCTCTTTGTCTATAAAGTCATTGTCATTATTAAGTAACAAAAAACCTCTTTTTTCAATATTATCGTAAAGTATAATATCATGGTACAGTTTAAAGTCAAACACTAGATTGTGTTTAATCTCTAATTTTTGGTTACGTTGTAACCTATTTTGTAGATATGAGTTTTTAAATTTATTAAGATAAAGACGAGACGAAAAAACATATATTATTGTATCCACTTTAAAGCGGTATGGTGATTTTCTTAGATTATGCGCTATGCAACATTTGTTTATGTTAAACTCCATAATATTAAATAAGCAGTAATTACGCAAAGTGACTATCTTTGAAATTACTGCTTGTCCTCCTTTTTTATTAAATTGGCTTATATTTTAAAGCCACTATTGTACTATGAAAGTCAACATTTTATTTTTACCAATTGTTTTGTTTTTGATTTTGATTGCAAGAGGTTCTTCCCAATCTTTTGGAAAACCGAATGTAGCAAACACTTTTCTAAGCGCTGAGTACATACCAATTGAAACACATGAGTAAGATTTATCATTTACATCTATAAAAACGATTCTAGGACATACTTTTTGTTCACCAGTTACTTGGTCATTAAGTGTTATCTCTTCGGCAAATATGTGTTTTATTAAAAGCGTTTCTCCTACTTGGTCTGAAATTGTTGAATCGGGTTCGTTAGTTGCATTGAATAACATTACACTTTCTTTTCTGTCACCTGGGATTAATGAACAATACATTGCTTTTGCTGGCATTGTTAAATCTTGAATCATGTTTCTTTCTCCATCCATTGATTCGGGAACTCTTACTGCTTGTACCTCTTGAATGTTGTTTTTAGTTTCTTCGATAATAGTTGATAATTCGTTTTTAGCCTTAGTCATAATAATTCCTCTTTCCCCTCTCTTATGGTGGAGGGTGACCTATATTTTATACTTTACACTCTACATAATTACATAATTGATTTGATTACCACACCTAAACAACTATGTAATTTTATTTTACAAATGATGTTTGCAGTTACTACTCTATAATTTTACTACTATTTAGCTTGTTTTACTTCAACAATTGTTGCAAGTTCTAAAAAATCTTTTATTGCAAGTTCATAAGTTTTCTTCTCTATTGAAGAATAAATGATAAATGCATTTTCAATTGCTAGTTCTTTCTTAATTGATTCCTTTGTTTCAAAGATACCATTAAGTGCTATTTCTACCTCTTGTGATTTTGTTGCATTTCCTTCTTCGTCAATTCCTACTATTACATATAATACATTAGTGGTTGTTAGTGTTCTAGAAAATTTGTCTCTTGCCATAATACTTTATCCCCTTTTTCGTACCCTTGGTACGTCTTGTATTTGTGTTGCACCGTTGTAATAATGAAGTTTGTGTTTGTCTTTGTTTCACTTAACTTCTATATATAGTATAACATGGTAAATACTAAAGTGCAAGCTTTTTATTAACTTTTCGTAAAAAAGATTTCCACCTTTTACATGATTATGCTATAATTGAATAGAAGGGAAGGGGTAGTTAAAATTGACAAATAGAATAGAAGTAGTATTCTCATTGATAAGCACTGGCATTACATATCTAATCGGGGGTGCAGATATGGCAATTTATTCTCTAGCGTTATTTATGGGAATAGATTTTTTAACTGGTATAATGCTTGCGTACAAAACAAAAACACTAACGAGAGAAAAAAGTCGGGATGGGTTACTGAAAAAAGCTACGATACTAATGGTATTGATTGTGGCGGTAACCCTAGACAGATTAATTAATAATGGTATGTGGGTGTTTCGTACTTTAATTGCATATTTCTATATATGTAGTGAAGGAATGTCAATACTTGAAAATTCCGCAAAAATAGGAATTCCAGTACCACAAAAGTTAGTTGATGCCTTAGCGAACATCAAGTTGAAAGGGGATAATTAAATGTATATTGCATGTAGGGGAGGTCATAATGGACAAGCACAAGGTGCTAATGGTTATGTTAATGAAGTAACCGAAGACAGAAAAATTAATAGTGCAATGATCAAATATTTGAACCTTGCGGGAGTTAAGACTATTAACGTATCGCCAGGGAATTGTGAATCAATGGTAGATTTAAGAACTGGAATTAATAAAGCAAATGCGGAGGGAGTTGACCTATTTCTATCTAATCACTTGAATGCGGGAGGTGGACAAGGTTCAGAGGTATACTACTACACAGGAAATACCGTTTCAAGGCAAATAGCAACTCAAATATGTTCTTCACTTTTTAAACTAGGTTTTAAAAATAGAGGTGCTAAACCTACAAAGGGTTTTTATGAACTTAATAACTCTAAAATGGACAGTGTTATAATAGAAAGCTTTTTTGTAGATTGTCAAAGTGACACAATGTTATATCAAAAGCTAGGAGCTGACCTTATAGGTAAAGCAATAGCAGAAGGAATAACAGGTAAATTAATAACTGAAAAACAACCCGAAACATTAAAGGTAACTACAAAAGATATTTATAAAACTATTAATGCAAGGAACGTTAACGTAAGAAGTAGTAGAAGTTTAACAGAAAATAACATATTAGACACTTTACCATTAGGGACTATACTTAAAATTGGTAGCACATATAAAGACGGATGGACCAATGTTTATTTTGGTTCACATGGTGGGTTCGTTGCCACAAGATATTTATCATAAGTAATAATATTTTCAAAGCACCTCAAGGGGTGTTTTATAAAGTATTATTTTATATACTTTACTATGAGGAGGAAATAGAAATGACTAAGGAAGAACATACCGCAACAATGGCAACGCTTAGAGCACTAATTACAAGTGAAGTTGTAGACTTACCCCAAATAGAGACAATCTTTGCGACATTGGGAAATGACAATGATGCTCAAAATGGGAGTATAGCAGACTTTACGCAAAAGAACGTAAAACTAACCGAAAACAATGTAAAATTACAGGGGTTTAATATGGATATATTTTCTAAACTAGGTGTTCAGAATAGTGCGCCTAAAGATGGAGTTATCACAGAACCCGAAGTACCAGTAAAATTAGAATTTAATGCGTTGTTTGACGCTCAAGGAGGTTTATTATAAAATGGCAGATATGATTACAATTATGAATACAATACGTGACAATGGTCTAGCAGAATATGGCGCACGAGTACCAGTGTTAACACAAACAAATTTAAGTGAAGTGGGTAGTGCAATATTACAATATCCCGACACAACTGAACAATTTTTATCATTACTCGTAAACAGAATAGCAATGGTGATAGTTGAAGCTAAAACTTTTTCAAACCCACTTAATATTCTTAAAAAAGGTGGAATACCTCTTGGAAATGGTGTACAAGATATTTACGTTAACCCAGCAAAAGCTAAAACTTTTGACCCAAGCGGTCTACAACTTTTAGAAATAAAGAGACCCGACGTCAAGGTTATATATCATACTATGAATAGAAAAGACCAATATGTAGTATCCTTTACAAAAGAACAATTGAAACAAGCTTTTGTTAGTATGGGAGACTTAAACAACTTACTTACTGCAACTATTAATAGTTTATATAGTGGTGATAACATGGATGAATTTATTTTGACTAAAAATCTAATAGCTGATTCTATCACTAAGGGATTAATGAAGAATGTAACAGTAGGGGCAATAGATACTGTGGGCGGTGTTACTTCACTCGTTAAGTCTATTAAAAAGGTTTCTTCTCTAATGGCATATGCAAATTCTAACTTTAATAGTTATTTAGATGCACAACCCGCAGTTGGTGGAGACACTGAACCTGTTATCACATGGACTCCAAAACCTCAACAACTAATATTAATTAGGTCTGATGTTATGGTTGACATAAGTGTTGATGTTCTTGCAGCTGCTTTTAATTTATCAAAAGTAGAGTTCTTATCAAGGCTTGTTGAAGTTGATAGTTTTGGTACTGCGGTTAACACTCTTGCAATGTTATGTGACGAATCATACTTTAAAATCTTTGATAATGAAAAGTCAGTAACTAATTTCACTAACCCTTCTAACTTAACTACAACATTTTTCTACAATCATTGGCAGACATATTCCGTTTGTACTTTTGCAAATGCGGTTGCGTTTTCTCTAGTTACAGTATAGGAGGTTTTGAGATATGAGTATTAAGGATACAGAGGTACATTTGTTAAATGTGCCTCTTGACCCTACCTATAAAAATCAAATAAAATTTACAAGTGAAGGAAGTCAACAAAGTTACTTTTCTAGTTGTACAAAACATTCTTACAATGGATTATCTTACCAACGTAGAGGGAAAAACATGAAAATAGGTGCAATAATTGACGATTTAGTCGACGTAAATTATGCAATGTATAACAATAATGGCAAATGGTATTATGGTTTTATAACTGCAATGGAATATGTTGGAGAACTTAACACCTCATTAACTTTTGAACTAGATGTATATCAAACATGGCTATTTAATGTAACTATTATGGAAAGTTTTGTAATGCGTGAACATGTAGCGTATGATGGGGTTGGTTCTAACTTAGTTGATGAAGGTCTTGAAACAGGTGAATATATTGCAAATTCTACAATTAAAAATGATGATTTATTAGAACTTTATAATGTAGTTGCATATTCTGACGGTCTTGAAGGAGTCTTTGGTGGTTACTATTCTAACGTGTTCAGTGGTGCAAGGTATAGAGCATTCTCAAAAGAGAATAGCGGTGGAATGCTTGCTTTTATTAATTCAAAAGTTACAATTGGTAAAGCTGATTCTATTTCAATGATATTTACTATTCCTAAATTCTTTCTAAGTGGAGTAATAGAAGGTGCTGACTTACCTTACGACCAAATTGGTAATATGCTTAAACAAACTATTTTACTTAACATGCTTAACATTGACGGTTATGTTCCAAAAAATAATAAATTATTTACCAGTCCTTACAACATGTTATATGTTAGTAATAATAAGGGAGGTAGCGCAGTTTATAAACTTGAAAACTTTGCTAGTAATCTAGTAGAATTTTCAATAGGTGGAGAAGTTGCCCCATGCCCAACCGCTATATGTGTACCAAACAATTATAAAGGTCGTGACCAAAATTATGAGGAAATGCTCACCATGGGTGGTTTTCCATTATGTTCATGGAATAATGATATATACGCTAATTGGTTGGCACAAAATAAAACTGGTTTAATGTTATCAGTGGGTGGAAGTGTTGGCGCAATAATTGGAGGAATAGCAACCGCAAACCCTCTAGTAGCGGGTGGTGGAGCAATGGGGGTAGCAACTCAAATGAGTTCTATTTATTCTCATTCATTACAACCCGACCAAGCTAAGGGGAACACTGCATCCGGTGGAGTAAATGTGTCTTTTAATATGAATACATTCTTCTTCTCACAGATGCAAATTAAATCACAGTACGCTGAAAGAATAGATAATTTCTTTGAAATGTATGGTTATAAAATAAATAATAAAAAGATACCCGAACTAAGTAGTAGACCATATTGGAATTATGTTAAAACTATTGATATTAATATAACTGGCAACATTCCACAGGCTGATATGGAAGAACTAAAAAATATTTATGACTTTGGTGTGACACTTTGGCATGATGGTGCTAATGTTGGCAATTACAATTTAAATAATCATTAAAGGAGGGATAAAATATGTCAAAATTTAAAGCAATGAAACTAGCAAAAATGGAAAATTTACAAACTTTTCAAGACTACTTAAATAGATTATCCCTTCTAGCATTAACAGTTTTTGAATGGGAAGGACTACCCGAAAGTGTAGACGAGAGATACCTAGAAAAACAATTATTCTACAATGGAACAATATTATTTTTTGAAGATTTTGAATTAGGTGAACATCTAGCATTAAAATGTTTTCCTAGTGGAACATTAAATTTTTATGACTTACCAGTTAGTTATACAACATGCGCAACACTCCACAGTAAGACTTATCTAAAAGAAGAATGCGTGTTAATTCGTGATAATTATCTTGAATGTTCTCCATATGATACTATTATGCAATTTGCATATAGGTTGTCGAATGCAGAGCGTATAATGGACTTGAACATTAATGCACAGAAAACACCATTTTTTATAAAAGGTACTAATAGTCAAATGTTAACACTCAAAAATCTTTATGCAAAGTATGAGGGAAATGAACCAGTTATTATAGGGGATAAAGATAACTTAACGGATAACCCTATGCAAGTATTAAAAACTGACGCACCCTTTGTCGCTGATAAATTACAAATATATCAACAACGTGTAATGAATCAAGCACTAACTTTTATTGGTGTAAACAATGCTAACACAGATAAGAAAGAGCGTTTAATAAGTAGCGAGGTAGACAGTAACAATGATAATGTAGACTTGTCAATGCTTACGAGGTTAACCGCAAGGAAACAAGCATGTAAACTAATCAATAAAATGTTTGGTTTAAACATTAGTGTAAAGGTTAGGGAAATGGAAGAAAAGGTAGTACCAAAAGAAGAACCAAAGGAAGTGAATAAGTAGTGGCAGAATACACCATTGAATTAAGAGATATTGTGAAAGAGAATGGAGTTACGCAAGATAATAGTATTATATTTAGAAACTTTCCAATTAATGATGAATCATATAGAACGATTCTCCAAGATAAAATTATTAAACATTTTTATTTTAGGGAAATAGGCTTTGAAACTATAGGAAGGTTTATTTTTGAATTAGATACTAGAATGAATGAGATAATGCCAGTATATAATAAAATTTATGAAACTGAAAAACTAAAAGTAAGAATATTAGATAATTATGATGTAACAGAGGACTATACAAGGAAGGGAAGTAATGAAGGTGAAAGCGTTGGTACTGGTAAGTCAGACACTAACGATAAAAATAATTCCACTGGAAGTAGTACAGATAATAATATTACAGATACTACGAGCGATAATGACAACCTTCATATTATAAGTGATACCCCCCAAGGTGAAATAACCTTTGCATCAACTGGTTATGCAAGTGAACTTACAAAAGATACTATTAAGGATATTGGTAAAAATACTAGTAGTGGCGACAGTACATCTAAAAGTGAAAGTACCAATGTCAATGGTAATACTAATTCTAGCAAGAATAATTCTACTGGTTCAAATACCGAAACATGGTTACGTCATATGGTGGGAAATATTGGAGTACAAAACGATAGCACCGCCATACAAGTGTATAGAGATAGTCTGATTAATGTAGATTTAATGATAATTGCAGAACTTAACGATTTATTTATGGGGGTGTATTAATGAGCGATATTTTATTGATGGAAAGTTATTTAATAAAGTCAAATAGATTTTCGACTAGTAATGACAAAGAAGAACTATCCGTTGTAGAACTTACTGGAAAGACCGCTTTTAAAACAAATGAAGTGGTTAAAGCATTAAATGGTAAACTAGATAAAGGTGGAGATTTTAACGGAACATGGAACGGAATGAGTCCTTCGCAAACAAATGAATTTATTCAATCACAAGTTGACCAAAATACTTACAATATTAATTTTGGCACTATTGATGGTGGAGCATTTACTGGTGAAACTTTCGATAACACTAGCGACGATTTGGATGGAGGTGTAATCCTTTGACGCAATATAAAGAGATACAACTAGCAAGAGGTAAAGAGGAAAAAATTCTATCTCACCAACTTAAGGAAGGTGAACCCGCTTTTGCAATTGATACTGGGAAGTTATTTGTAGGTTATAAGGGCGGTAAAATAGACATTGGAAAAGGTGAACAAGGTATACAAGGCGAACAAGGTTTACAAGGTGAAAAAGGTACAGGACTTTATGATGATACAAACGTAATGTCGCAATTGGCAAATAACACGACACAAATACAAGCTAATTATGCAAAAGTGCCTATGGCAAGTAAAATATTTGGTTATATAATTGGTTGGGGTGGAGATTCAATTACAAATGGCTCTAATTCTACAAACGCAAGTGTATACTCTTTTAAAGCAATGGTACGTAAAATACTAGGCTATAGAGTATCACCTTTATCGGTAAATGGTGGAGTTCCAGGTGAAAGAAGTGACCAATTATTAGCTAGGATAGATGGAATTATTGCACAAGGAGTACAAGTTTTGGCAATTATGATAGGCACTAATGATGCAAGCCAAGCAGTACCTTTAGCAACATATCAAGCTAATATAATGGCAATTAAATCAAAAGCTGATACTGCAAAAATACCTATGATTATAAGTTTAATTCCACCAAGAGGTGCAAGTGCAGGAGCAGACGCATTGAAATATACGAATATTTATAATACATGGTTAAGATTTTATTGCGTATTTAATGGTATCCCATGTGTTGATACTTATTCCGCACTTGTAGATAATACAACAGGTCTTTATAGTTCGCTTTATAATAGTGGGGATGATACACACCCTAACAATGCAGGACATTTAGAAATTGCAAAAGCAGTATCAAAAGTATTAGATACCCTATTACCTAAAATACCTTGGCTAGTTACTGCAAAAGGAAACGGTTTAAATAGTGATCCTTTAATGGTGGCTACAGGTGGCTTAATAAGTGTGGGGGGTGCAGGAACATCAAGAACAATAGTTGCAAATGATGGTAGTTTACCAGTAGGAAATTGGCATCATATGTTAATTGATAATAGTGCAGGAGGTTCGGTTATAACATGGACAACAGGAATTGGTATGGATTTAACGAAATATGTTGTTGGTGATACTTTATTAGTATGTCTGTATGTAAAAGCTAGTGTACCTATAAAAATTGTAACTTTAAATGGAGCGGTAAATTTAAGTGTTCCTTTCGATTCAATTCCTGCAAATACTATTTTACCTTTGATATTCAAAGTAGTTGTACCTACAACAACTGGTAATTTTAGAGCAGGAGTTGTCTTAACGGCTGATATAGGTGCAACAGTAACATGTGATGTCGGAGCATGCGATGTATTTAATTTAACAACTTATGGACTAAGTGATATAGTTATTTAGTTATTAAATATTTGGAAAATAATGCGACACAACCAAAATAAAAAGGAGTGATAAAATGTCTAATAAAATTTTATTTAAAAGAGGACTTAAAAACAACTTACCTTTACTTGCAGAAAGCGAACCCGCTTTTTGCATTGACACTAATGAGGTGTTTATCGGAAGTAGTAAAGGTAATTTTAAATTAGCGGATTATAGCACATTATTGGGGGTAAAAAACTCATTAGAAAGTACTGGAATTAATATAAAAGATTTTGGAGCAATTGGAGACGGAAATTCACATATTCTTGGTGATAGATTTTCAACTTTAGCACTTGCAAAGATTGTATACCCGAATGCTATTAGTCTTGGAGAAGAAATCGACACGATAGCAATACAAAGCGCTTTCGATTACGCTAATACAAACAAGAAAAGGGTTGTAATATGTCCATTAGGTACTTACATTATAAACAAGCAAATTAACGCTTATAGTTTAATATCAATAATTGGTAGCGGTTATGATACAGAATTTAAGCTACATGGTTGTAATGGATTCGTGTTTCAAGTTGACACAGATGGTAGCAAGACATTAATAAATAATTTTAGAATAACCAGTGCGGGTTTTCTATTAGGTATGATTGGACTTAAATTTGATGGTACTAGTTCAATGAAGAATATACATTATGGGTACTCAATTAATAATGTAATGTGTTATTACCTTGACACATTTATATCGTTAAAAACGGCTTGGCATTTTGAAATAAATGGTTGCCTTGCAATAGGTTGTTATAATGGAATATTAATAAAAGGACAATGTGTATCGAACATTATTGACAAATTTATTTATGATGGTTCACATGCAAACACTCCAAGTAGTTCCGCATATACTACGCACAAAACTGGAATAAGTGTTAAAGAATTTCAATATAATGAAAGCAAAAATAGACCCGAAAGTCTAAGGATAACATCTCCATATATCTCTAGTGCATATTATGGTATATACTGGAATGATTGTTTATATGGAGTTATTGAAAATGCAGATATAGACTATATTACTGGTTATGGTATATGGGTTAATCATTTTGATGGAGGTCTGCATATCCAAAATGTATCTATTTATTTATATACTAATGGTTTATGTGGTTTATACTACGAGGAAAAACCAACATGGAACAATGGTATGTCGAACGTTGATAATCTAACAGTGGGTGCATGGGATGATACAGACCTTGCAAACAATTCATGTTGTATTAAAATATCTACCCATAACACCAATATTAAATTAAAAAATATTCACTTAGGTATTAGCGTACTAGGCAGATTTTTTAGAGGTATATGGATAGATAATTCAGAATCAACTAGTTTTGAAGATATTACAATTAATGAGAACCAATTCACTGGTGATTGCTTTAGGTGTGATAATTCAATAATATCTGTTATGAAATCTAGCCATGACCCTAATGGTGTAAATGTAAGAACTAAGACAAAAATTAACAGTAATTTGGCTTTATATTCTGACTCTAGGGGTTATCGATTACCAATCGCAGTAGGTCAAACCTCAATGAATATTGTATTTTTTAATGGTTTAGAAAATGATTATTTCGGTGCATTTGTATCGGCAACATGGGATAGTCAATATTATATAACTAATAAAACATTACAAGGTTTTACGATTCATTTTGTTGCACCCGCAGATGGTAATCAGTCACTGGATTGGATGGTATTTATTTAATTATAGGAGGATTAATATGACTATACAGCAAGATACATGGAACTTTTTGAGAACCAAAGGACTTACGGAAAAAGCAACCGCAAGTGTAATGGGTAATATTCAATGGGAATCGGGGTTTAATCCGTCTATCATTGAAGGTGGTACTGGAATAGGTTTTGGTTTATGCCAGTGGTCATATGGTAGGCGAGAGCAATTAGAATCATATGGTACAGACTTAAATCATCAACTTAATTTTTTATGGTCTGAACTTAGTGGGCAGAATTTAGCTACAACCCAAGCAGACTTGCAATACTTTGTCAATGGTAATTATTCGGGTGGTTATACAAAAGCACAGTTTACTAGTAGCGACGAGTCAATGACTATAGACAAGTTAGTTAATTCATTTTGTTTTTACTGGGAAAGACCTAACGCAAGTGTTGCACATGTTGCCGAACGTTTGCAATATGCTAGTGACTTTTATACAGAGTTTACTGGTGGAGTTGTTACACCTCCAAGTTCCGGAAGTTTGAACACTGATTTAATAAGTGCTATTCAATTATTTTTGAATGGTGTGAAGGTAACAGATAATGCGCCGATTACTGGAGAAGATAATCCACTGACTAGGGGTGGGATGTTGACTTGTAAACAAGTAATTAAGGCAATAATGGACTCGGGAACGATATAAGCTATCGCTGAAAAGAATGCAAATAATCAAGAAAGTCAAGCTATAAAATATAGCTTGACTTTCTTTTATCCAATAAACCCATATGAAACACAAGTATACAAAATAAACTTATTGTCATATGACTAGGCAACCCCTTCTAATATAATAACCTCGGGTGCAATTAAATTATACCACAAACCCAAAGAAAAGTCAAGTAATTGAAAAGCAAGGCTAATTGCACCAATTGTTCAAACAATCACAAATAACATGAATAACATGAATGAGGTAGGAATTGTGAACAAGAAATAATCTCCTAATATCTGTATAACGTATCACCGATATATTCAGATAATACGATATATACTATAGTGGGAAAAAATGGAAAAGAGTCATGGGGAAAATTAT
>Ga0209540_10001396_pt1 | contig 18496 bp, 15 predicted proteins | sample BarGraIncu01121A_FD_184501 | JGI IMG/M metagenome (GOLD analysis project Ga0209540, IMG submission 184501) | Arctic peat soil microbial communities from Barrow, Alaska - Barrow Graham LP Incubations 011-21A (SPAdes) (version 2) | ecosystem: Environmental > Terrestrial > Soil > Wetlands > Peat... | reverse complement strand
AGTGGAGATATTTACACAAAAGGGACATGGGCGTTAACTGCAACAAGCAAATACATAAAACGCTATAAATACAGTGGAAACTTCAACATGAGTTACCGCATGGATGTTACAGGCGAAAAAGATCTTCCGAATTACAGCACTACTAAAAATATGAGTATTACCTGGACACATTCGCAAGATACTAAGGCCAATCCATATTTTACTTTTGCATCAAGCGTCAATTATTCTACAAGCGGGTATAACAGAAGTAATATAAACAGTTATTACAACTCGAGTTTAACCTCTGAAAGTACAAAAAGTTCGAGTGTTTCCTTTACTAAACGGTTTCCTGACAGCAGTCCGTTCAGTATAACAGGAAGCATGAATATTGCTCAACAAACAAGAGACTCCACGTTAGATCTATCTCTGCCAAATATCAGCATCTCGATGAGTCGTATATATCCTTTTAAGCGAAAAAATGCGGTTGGAAAAGAACGTTGGTACGAAAAAATAGCCATGTCATATTCCGGAACATTTCAGAATAGTATCAGAACAAAAGAAAACCAGTTGTTCAGTTCTTCACTTTCTAGAGACTGGAAAAACGGAATGAAACATAGTATCCCGATCAGTGCAACATTTAATATTTTCAAATACATAAATATTTCTCCATCGATTAATTACACAGAACGTTGGTATCTGCAATCCGTAAATGAATCGTGGGATAGCAAAAAACAAGCAGTAAAAATAGATACGGTTTCCGGTTTTAAACGTGTTTATGACTTTAACATGGGTGTCTCGGCCTCTACTAAAATCTATGGATTTTACGAACCTATTCGGGCCATATTCGGAAATAAAATTGACAGAATACGCCACGTATTCACCCCGTCTATTGGATTTTCTTATGCACCAGACTTTGGAGCTGCAAACTGGGGTTATTACGGAACTTATGTTATACCATCAAATGCGGCGGTACAACATGATCAGATAGTTCAATATTCTCATTATGTAAACAGCTTATATGGAGCTCCCGGAGTTGGAAAATCTGGTAGTATCAATTTTTCGATGGCCAATAACGTCGAAATGAAAGTCAGAAATGATAAAGACACTACAGGGACAAATGCATTCAAAAAAATAAGTTTAATTGATAACTTCTCCGTAAGTGGTTCTTATAACATGGCTGCTGATTCTATGCAATGGTCCATATTGAGTGCCAGCTTGCGTTTTAAGATCGGAAGTCAAACTATAAGTCTGAACGGATCTTTTGATCCTTACATGTACGATTATAATTCCATAAACAAGACCCTTGTCAGAGTTAACAAACTACGTTGGGAACATGGCCAGATTCCCCGTTTTTTGGGGACAAGTGCTCAATACGGCTACACTCTGAACAACGATACTTTTAAGAAGAAAAAGAAAAAAGATCCCAATACAAACTCTACGAGTGCAGGCCCGAAGCTTCCTACAAAATTGAATGATCCGAACGGTTATAAAAACGACTCGATCAAAACAGATGCCAACAAGAATAAATCTCTTGAAAAAGATGCGGACGGATATCAAAAAGTAAGTATTCCATGGAGTCTGAGCATTAATTATGGCGTAAACTATGCTAACACTTCAAAAATAGACACTATAAGGAAAGAATATAAAATGGGACTTACCCATACTTTAAGTTTTTCCGGAAATATTTCGTTGACTGCAAACTGGAAAATATCTGCAAGCAGTGGGTATGATTTTATAGCTAAACAATTTGTTACCACAAATATAAATATCACACGAAGCTTACATTGCTGGACTATGACTGCCGGCGTGGTTCCATTTGGACCTTATAAGACATACAACTTCAGAATAGGTGTAAACGCCAGCATGCTTCAGGATTTGAAATACACCAAACAAAGTGGCTACGGTGGCACAGCTATAACGTGGTATTAAAAACATTTCCTCAATTAGCTCTCAGATATGAACAATTTAGGTTGAAAAACAATTATAGCTTGATCGGAATGAGGGATAACGATTTTTTTTAAATAGAAATTATTAAACAAAAACAATAGAAAATGAAAATTACAGCAAACAAAGCAGTATCGGCGGAATACGAATTATACGTTGATGGCGAAACGGAAGGAGAATTAGAATTGATGGAAAAAGCCACTTCGGAACAACCATTAAGCTTTGTCTACGGTTTGGGTATGATGCTCCCTAAGTTCGAAGAAAACTTATTCGGTCTTGAGGTTGGTGATAAATTCGACTTTGTGATCAATACTGAAGATGGTTATGGCGAATATGACGATGAAAGTGTATTAGACCTGGATCGTGCGATTTTTGAAATAGATGGCAAGCTTGACGAAGAAATGATTTACGAAGGTAATGTCGTTCCATTAATGGATAACGAAGGTAACCGTATAAACGCACAAGTAGTAACAATAACCGACACCCATGTAAAAGTGGATTTAAATCACCCATTAGCTGGTGAAAATCTTCATTTTAAAGGTTCAGTACTTGAAGTTCGCGAAGCTTCGGAAAAAGAATTGGAAGCTCTTATGGGTGGTGGATGCGGTAGCGGATGTGGTTGCGGCGACGAAGAAGAAGCAAGCGTGAGCGGCGGAAGTTGCGGTAGCGGTTGTGGATGCCACTAATCACTATTCAAGAATATTTTTTCAATGGATATTAAACAGCTCAGGTGCTATTTAATATCCATTGTTGTATATGATTACTATTTAAGTTTATAGTTATTTCAAACTTTTGAATAACTTTGTACGTGCAATAACGGATTATGGCATAAATATTCAGAACCCACACTTTATAACTTATAATTGAAGACCACATGTCGAACACCATTGGTAAATTATTTACTTTCACATCATTTGGAGAATCTCACGGAAAAGGAATCGGTGGCATTGTTGACGGTTGCCCTCCGGGAATAGAAATAGATGAAACATTCATTCAAAACGAACTGAATCGCCGCCGTCCCGGGCAGTCGGCTATTTCTACTCCACGGAAAGAAGGAGATAAAGTTGAATTCTTATCGGGAATTTTTGAGGGAAAAAGCACCGGAACTCCGATTGCTTTTGTTATCTGGAACGAGAACCAACACAGTTCCGACTACGACCATCTGAAAGAAGTGTACCGGCCGTCGCATGCCGACTTTACTTACCAACAGAAATATGGAATCCGTGACCATCGCGGTGGAGGACGAAGCTCGGCCCGCGAGACGGCATCGCGTGTGGTAGCCGGAGCAATTGCCAAGTTGGCATTAAAAAATTATGGAATTGACATTACCGCTTTCACATCGCAGGTGGGACATATAGCTATGAATCAGAATTTCGAAACAGCTGATTTATCGCTGATAGAGTCGAACGTGGTTCGTTGTCCGCAACCCGAAGTGGCCGAACAAATGATCGAATACATCAAAGAACTCAAAAAAGAAGGCGACTCTATCGGAGGAATTATTTCGTGCATCATTAAAGGCGTTCCGGTTGGACTGGGCGAACCGATCTTTGATAAACTACAGGCACGACTAGCTCAGGCTATGCTAAGTATCAATGCAACTCATGGATTTGATTACGGACGAGGCTTTGAAGGAGTCAGTATGAAGGGTTCGGAGATGAACGATCCATTTGTAAAAGACGGCGATAAGGTAAGTACCAAAACAAACAATTCGGGAGGCGTGCAAGGTGGTATTAGTAACGGACAGGATATCTATTTCCGCGTACTATTTAAACCGGTAGCCACCATTTCGAAAAAGCAAGATACGCTCGATATTCATACGAACGAAGTAGAACTTGAAGCTCGTGGTCGTCACGATCCTTGTGTGTTGCCCCGCGCAGTACCAATCGTTGAAGCAATGGCAGCTTTGACGCTGATTGATTTGTATCTGACAAAGAATTAAATATTTCAGACTAACTACCCCTACCCCCTAAAGGTGAACTGAATTACTATCGTCTTTAAGATTTCGTCTCCTATAAGTGAGTTATAGGAGACGAAACTATTTTAAATTCCCCTTTAGGGGTTAGGGGTGAATAGTTATTTCATCGGTTCACAAACCGCTCTGCTTCATCCAATACATTCAGCTTTCCGACATCCAGCATGTGAAAATCGGTTGGGATAAAACCTTTGATTACCTGAGTTTGCGCATTAGACAAATAAAAATCCATAATGGGGAACTTAGCATCAAGATCGTCCATCAGCTCAAAAACACGGGGCGACAATACCTGAATGCCGGCAAAAGCCAGCTTATTAAAACATGAAATATCATCAAACTTGATGGGTTTGGTCTCACCGGTTGTCTCATTTATCCATCCACAAAGCCGATGATCATCATCAAATAACAAATAGCGAAAAGTATCGCGCCGACTTACCACCAGCGTGGCCAATGAATCGGCAGCAAGGTGCTGTTGGAACAATTCCTTCAAGTCAATGTCTGACAGAATATCAACATTATGCACCAGAAACGGTTGTCCGTCGTCGAAAAAATGCTTTGCCTTCCGGATACCACCTCCCGTGTCAAGTAACTGATCGCGTTCATCCGACACCTCGATGCGAATACCGAAATTATTGTTTGCTTTCAGAAACTCAATAATCTGATCGGGAAAATGATGGACATTCACGATGATTTCATCGAAACCAGCAGCCTTTAGTTTCAGTATTACATGCTCCAACAAAGGCTTCCCCGCAATCGGGACCAATGCCTTAGGAATAGAATCTGTCAGAGGCTTTAATCTGGTGCCGAGCCCCGCGGCGAATATCATTGCTTTCATTTATACTTCGTGTTATTTGCCCTTCGGGCGTTATTAGCTTCGCGATATTAACTCACTTCGTTCGTGATATTAGTCCTTCGGACGTTATTGGCTTCGCTGTTATTGATAGTTATTGGCTACGCTTTATTACTTTGTTATTGGTTAGGCGTTATTAATTGTTATTTGGTTGGAGCATTCATTAATTTAGTGACCGAATTAATAAAGTTATTCAGTTTAATTCCCAGTACATTAAAATCATCCAACAAAGCCTTATAATTTTCTTCGTCTATCAGATTTCTACGTTTTGCTTTTTCCAGCCAGGTTTTACTTTCGCAGAGTGAGCCTCGCGAGAAATAATAAAAACTTCGTTGATCTTTAAACGTATTTCGACCAAAGCCTTCACTAATATTGGCACTTACAGAATCTATAGCACGAACCCATTGTTTGCCTAAAGTATCTTTTTGAAAATAATCCCACCTCAATACTACATTCCAAATCTTATCTGATAAATCCATCGATAATTTATAAACCTCTAAATCTTCAAATTTCATACTAGTCAGCATTAATAAAACATTCCTTAATAACGTCCTAAAGATTAACAACTATAAATAACAGCGAAGCAAATAACAAGAAACACCTATATAATCAGGAATAACGCCGAAGGCAAATAACATACAATTAATAACCGCAAAGCAAATAACGTCCGAAGGACTAATATCACGAACGAAGTGAGTTAATATCGCGACCAACGGGAGCAAATAACTGTTCTATATTCTGTTCCCGATGAATGAGTTGTACTTCCACCCCAAATTTTTCACTGATATGTTCGGCAGTTTTTTGGGCAGAGTAAACCGAGCGGTGTCGGCCACCGGTACACCCGAAACTAATCATCAGGTTGGTGAATCCACGATCAATATAACGCTTCACCGAGGCATCCACCAGGACAAAGGCGTGATCGATAAACGACAGGATTTCGCCATCGTCTTCCAGGAAGCGGATAACCGATTCATCCAGTCCCGTCAGACTCTGGTAACGCTCGTACTTGCCCGGATTATTCACCGCACGACAATCGAACACAAAGCCACCTCCATTGCCTGAATTATCTTGTGGAATGCCTTTTTTATAGGAGAAACTATAGACTTTTACTACCAATGGTTTGCGTATTTCCACTTCGCGGAATTGCTCCAGCTCGGTCATTTCTTTGAGAACCTGCAAGAGATAAGGATAGGAAGAGTTGTCATCGTGCAAAAAGGCCCGTAGATTTTCGATAGCAAACGGAATGCTTTGCAGGAAGTGTGGCTTTTTCTCAAAATAGCCGCGGAAGCCATACGCACCAAGTACCTGCAAGGTGCGGAAAAGCACAAAATGCTTCAGTTGTTCCGCAAAATCAGCCTCGTCTATCGGCATCAGCTCCTGCAAAGCCGCGAGGTAAATGTGCAACAACTCTTCGCGCAACTCCGAATTATATTGCGCTTTGGCCTGCCACAGAAACGAAGCCACATCGTAATAAAGCGGTCCTTTTCGGCCTCCTTGGAAGTCGATGAAATAAGGTTCACCGTTTTTCACCATTACATTCCGACTCTGAAAGTCGCGATACATAAAGGTATTAGTCCGCGAGCGCATCAGTATTTCCGACAGTTTTACGAAATCATCTTCCAACAGATTTTCCTGAAAATCCAGTCCGGTAGCTTTCAGAAAACAGTATTTAAAATAATTCAGATCCCAAAGAATGGAACGTTCGTTGAATTCCGGTTGCGGATAGCACACCGAAAAATCGAGTCCCTGAGCCCCCTGTACCTGAACCGCGGGAAGCTTACGCATGGTTTTGCGCAGCAACTCCTTTTCCGGTTCGCAAAACACGCCCGTTTTACGTCCCTCGGCAATGGCATCAAAAAGCAGCGTATCGCCCAGGTCGTCCTGAATATAAAAACGTTTATCGACCGTTTGCCCCAGCACACGCGGCACAGGCAGACCCTGATGGTGAAAATGGTTGGCAATTTCGATAAAAGCAATATTTTCGTCCACCGACGTACCTTCCACACCAATAAGCGAATGATTTTCGCTCGTCAGCCGGAAATATTTACGGTTTGAGCCAGAAGCAGAAAGTTCGGTAACGGTAAGAGCAGGTTCGTGGGTGTATTGCAGGAAAAGGGTTTCGAGTTCGGTCATTGGAATCGGTTGAATAGTTGATTGGTTGATTCTGTTCGTGATGCAAAGATACAAACATCATTTTAAATGGCGGGTATGTCAATCAATGTAAAATATCTCCCTCGGGCTGAAAGCCCGGTATAAAATAGCCCAACGGCAAAGCCATGTAATGGCGACGCCTTGGGTAAAAGACCACAGCAACAAGCTGAGGGCTGAAAGCCCGACATAGTGCATCAGAGCATCTAAGGAGCACGTCGGGCTTGATTCTATGTTGTCCTTTCAGGACGCTATTTTATTTTTTTCTTTTTACCCAAGGCTTCACCTTGGGCTAGGATATGATGTCCTTTCAGGACGAACTTAGGTGTCCAAGCATTGTGGTCACTATTGGACTAAAAACAAAAATTGAATTAAGGACATGTCAAAGGTTCTCTTTGCAATTTATGACATAAATCTAATATACTTGTTCTCCATTCTTTTACTATTTTTAGCAGGTAGCTAACATCTCTGAGATCTTTAATTAAAAGAAATAGTCCTTCAGTAATCAATGTGTCTTCACGATCATTATCAATTTTCTCCGAAAATTTCATGAGGTCTACTTTTTCCAAACACTCTATAGTATGTTTATGTAATTTATCATTTCCATCTTTGTGTTTAAAATAATTGGCTAGAGCTATGATTAACTGTATCTGTGTAACTTCACCAGTAACAACCTTAGAACCTTTAGCATATAATTGGAAGGCTTCCTTGCATTGCAATAATTCGACCTCAAGAAAGTCCGCACACGATTTATTGATATAATTTTGAAGGCTTAATAATATAACCCCATAAATTAGTTCGGTTTCTTCAAAATAGAAGTCTGCATAATAACCATGATATTTTTCACCTGTCTTGATAAATACATCTAATGCTTTTTGAAAGCCTTTAAACATTTCTTTTAGCCCTGCAAACCTTACGTCTGGTTCGAACAAATAATGACATACTTTTTCTTCCATAATCGAGATAAATAATATAGTTCAGTAATTTATAATATCGATTAATATTCTTTTACGAGAATATTCCTTAATGAGAATTACAAGGTCAATATCACTGAGTTTTTAGTATTGCAATCACTGATACAACTATTGATACAATCGCAGTAATCAACATGCATAAACTCATCCAAAGCGTTCTTTTATTCAATTTATAAGTTTGATAATTATAAAAAGATGAAGCCGCTAATGTCTGAAATGTTTGTTGCTGCATAGCTTTTACACCGGCTTCTGTTATTTTAAATTTAGGATTATACTCATTTTCAGTTACAATTTTTTCTAATAGTCCAAGCCTAACAAGTTTGCCAACCGCAATTGGATTATCTACAACTCTTAATTTAAAGAGATAATCTTTTTTTGGAATTCGATTATAAATCACCTTGTTGATTTTTTTATATTCTAATTCGTCACCATTGTAAAACGCATCTAGTGCTGTAGCCATTAGAAAATAATCCATATATAATCTAGCAGCTGCTTTGCCATTAGTTATATTTGTCTTAATATCGACATGATAAGGATCAAGTGAATTCTTTAAATCTACTAATGCTTTATTACATTCATTGAAATTATCGATATCCTGTTCTGTTACTTTAATAGGTTCTTTTTTCCAAATTGAGAATATTGACATATGATTTATGTTTTTTATTAGGATTAACTTCGTCTTTTTTCGAAACTCTTTTCAATCTAAATCCAAGCGACGGAACTATTACGTTCCGTCACTCTTCATTTAAGGGTTAACGTTTAGCATCAATGCCAAACTCCTTCCAACGGCTCTGATCAAAGTCCATCTTAACGATTTTCTGCGCATCGCTCACTTGTTTTCCAAGTTCTTTTAGCTTTGCTTCCAACTCGTCAGTTTTGGCCGTAAGGTCCGACTTTAACTTTTCCTGTTCGTTGTTGAGCGACACAGCCAAGTCGCAGTCAGCTCCCAACTTATTCTGAAATGCCAAATCCAAACCTCTACGAGCTACTTGCTCAGTATTACCCTTTAGACCCGCCAACATTACCTGAGCTTTGGATATTTGCTCAGAATATTTCTTTGTTGCCATAATCAAAAAGATTAAGTTGTTTGAATTGCGGGGACTCACACCCAATAAACTCCCCTCCCCGTTTTGAGGATGTCTATTGTATAGCTATTATTCGTTTTTCGGTCAAATGAGTTGCCCGGAAGCTTCGGGCATCTTCTTTTTCCTTTCGGGCACCTTCCACAAGCCTTCGGGCAGATGCCTTTTCCTTTCGGGCATCTTCCCCCTGCTTTCGGGCAGATGCCTTTTTGTTCCGGGCAGATGCCTATGCCTTCGGGCAAGTGCCTTTTGCTTTCGGGTGGATGCCCGAAGGCTTGGGGAAGATAACTCTTCTTTTCGGGCCGATAATTATGCCTTCCGAACTTGTGTAACGAGCTCCATTTCATTCAATTTGGGCATAAAGATAAAAACTTTCAGAGAATAGACCAACTATTTCTGTAATTCATTTAAAAAACATGTTTTAAAACAATTATTCTTATGCCAAATGCCCCGATCTAACCATAAAACAACAAAAAATAGAACTTCAAAACAGACTTTCTCTGCGGTTTTGTTTTAATTTTGCAGCCTGAAAATAAAAGAGGAATCAGGAACTCAAAAAGAAGATTGTATGTTTAAACCGGAAATGCTTCCCGAATTAAGTCATCGTTGGAAAGCGATTCAAAAAGAAATGACCCAAAAAGGTGCCGATGGCTGCTTGCTGGCCGATAATGTCAACCTGTTTTATGTAGCCGACCGTGTATACAGCGGCTATTTTTATTTACCGAAGGAGGGCAATCCCCTGTTTTTCGTCAAACGTCCTATCGGGCTCGAAGGCGAAAATGTTTTTTACATCCGCAAACCGGAACAAATTGCCGAAATACTACTCCAACAAGACATTGCCCTGCCCCAGGCGCTGATGCTGGAGCTGGACGAAATGCCTTACAACGATATTGTCCGACTGCAATTCATCTTTCGCCCCACCGAAACGCTCAATGCCACCACTGCCGTGCGCAGCGTGCGGGCTATCAAATCGGAGTACGAAATCGGCCAGATGCGACACTCTGCTCAACTGCACGCTGCCTGTTATGCCCAAGTGCCAAAGCTGTACAAGCCGGGCATGACCGATATTGATTTTTCTATCGAAATAGAACGACTGTTCCGTCGGCAAGGTGCTCTGGGGCACTTCCGGGTTTTCGGGCAGTCGATGGAGTTGTTTATGGGCAGCGTCATTGCAGGCGACAATGCCGACAATCCTTCGCCCTACGACTTTGCAATGGGTGGCGGCGGACTGCACAATTCACTCCCCGTGAGTACGAACGGCTCGGTCATGATGCTTGGTACCACCGTGATGGTGGATATGGGAGGTACGTTTACCGCCTACATGTCGGACATGACGCGCGTGTTTTCAATCGGTCGCGTTTCGCCCCTGGCCTACAAGGCGCATCAGGTGGCACTGGAAATTCAGAGCGATATTGAAGCTATGGCGAAACCCGGCGTAGCCACCTGCGACCTGTATAACCGGGCCAAGGAGCTGGTAAAAAAGCACGAACTAATGCCTTACTTTATGGGTCACAGTCAGCAAGCCGGATTTATCGGGCACGGCATTGGCATTCAAATCAACGAATCACCCGTATTGGCTCCACGCTCCAAAGACGAACTAAAAGAAGGACATATATTTGCCCTGGAACCAAAATTTGTGATTCCCGGAGTGGGTGCGGTTGGTATCGAAAATTCGTTTGTCGTACACAAAACCGGCATTGAAAAGCTCACCATATTAAATGAAGAAATCGTAGAACTATAAAAAGCGGGATGTACTGTATGCATTCACTGTGTAAGGTATTTTCTGTTTGAAAATAATTCATATCTTTGCAATAACAAAATATACAACCAATTATACTGTATACTTATGATACACCCAACATCACAGGAAACAAAACTCAAAATAATAGAACAACTTATCATTCTCAATGATGACAGTGTTTTTACTGAGATTGAAAAGTTGATTAGCAAAGCTATGCACCGACCAGCATATAAAAAACTCAGCAAACAAGAACTTGAAAAAAGAGCCATGCAGGCAAACAATGATATTGATAATAAACAGGTTTTTTCGCAGTCTGAGGTTGATGAAATATCACAAAGCTGGTAATTATGACAGTGTTTTGGACAAAGTTTGCACTAGATGAACTTCACCACATTTACGATTATTACAAAGTCAATGTAAGTGTACTCATTGCAAACAACATCAAGGAAAGTATTTTGCTTTCAACACATCAATTAGAATCACAACCGTTGTCAGGTACTCCTGAGCTTTTGCTTCAACATCTTAACCAAGGTCATCGATATATTATAAGAGGAAACTACAAGATAATTTACAAAATACAATCAAAAAGAATTTACATAACCGATGTATTTGATACCCGACAAAATCCAACAAAAATATACCGGAACACAGAACAGGATGTGACTTTAAATGAACCGGTAAATACAAAATACAAGAACGCAAAAAAGTAATATTTGACAATACATCTTCCAAAAGCGATACCATACAAACTGTCTTGTGTGCTGAGCTTGTCGAAACATGTGACTCGTACTGCTTACTTGCAACTACCTATATGTTATTTTAAAGAATCGGAATACCGCTTCAATTCGTACTCCTACAAATTAGAATCCAACCGCGAATCGACGATCTCGACTCGCGGTTTCATTTAGTATCCTTTCTAGCCAGTAAAAATGCTAAACAACCACTATCTTTGCACCCGAAAACGCTAAACTATTATTCACCCATGAAACTGATAAGATTTATCAAAAACTGGACACTCCCACTTTCGATGCTTACAGGTGTTATCGGCTACTTTATTTACGTAAACATCCCCTTCCTGGCACCAACCAAACCATTTGTCAACGAATTCATCGCCATTATCCAACCCACCCTGATCTTTCTGATGCTCTTTGTTACCTTTTGCAAAGTCGATCCTCGTGATCTGCGCCCAAGTCGCATGCACTTGTGGTTGTTGTTGGTTCAGGTGGGTATTTTTTGTTTGCTGGGTATACCGCTCATTTTGTTTCCTGACACAGAGTTTCGCGTAGTGCTCGAAGGAGCTATGATTTGTATGATTACTCCCACTGCCACAGCTGCAGCCGTAGTCACTGGCAAACTTGGCGGAAACACGCAGTCGTTGGTTAGCTATACCATCATTATCAATATGGTTTCGGCCATCGTTATTCCGTTGGCGCTGCCCATGGTTCATCCCAATCCGGCGCTTACCTTCGTGCCATCCTTTTTACTTATTTTGAGTAAGGTATTTCCATTGCTTATGCTACCCTTTCTGGCAGCATGGGCGGTTCGCGCCTATCTTCCCAAGCTACATGCAAAGCTGCTTGGGTTCAAAGATCTGGCATTTTACATGTGGGCAGTTGCTTTGGCTATTGCCATTGCCGTTACGGTACGAAGTATTGTGCATAGCAACGTAGCTATCGTTTACCTGATAGGCATAGCTATAGCTTCGCTTATCACCTGTATAGCACAGTTCGCAATTGGGAAAAAGATCGGGGGGCATTACAACGACCGCATTGGAGCGGGGCAAAGTCTGGGGCAAAAAAGCACGGTTTTCTCTATCTGGTTAGGCGCCACTTTCCTTAGCCCTGTTACATCCATGGCCGGTGGATTCTACAGTATATGGCACAATGTGTATAATTCTTATCAGCTCTACCAAAAGCGCAAAGAGGATGAGACAAGACCTACAGCGTGAATAAGGCACATATCACAACCCAAATCTGGTAAAATTGAATCTTTTTATATTGATCCTCCTTTTATAAGATTACTTTCCAGATAAATAACCCGTGGTTCGGAGTTTAGTGTTACAGAGCCATCTAATCTTTCAAATAATAAACCGCATAAATCTTTTAAATAATTCTACTCATGAAACATTACAGCCCTTTATTGCTTTCAAAAGTCTTAAGTGCACTTGTTATTGCACTATTGAACTTAGCCCCTCTAATTGCAACTAATCAGGCATTTATTCCTATCGAAACAGCTCATAACACCCTGCTGCTTCAAACAGACAATGACAATCATTTACTGATGACTTATTTCGGAACGAAATTGGTAGATGCTAACGAATACAAACTGATCAGCACTCAGAATAACCAGAAGAACGAAAACGGTGGCATTTTCAATCATGCCTACACACCTGCCGGAACATGGAATCTTGTAGAACCGGCACTAAGTATTACTCACGCTGACGGAAATATGTCGACAGAACTAACTTACGTTTCGCATAAAACAGAGCAAACAGAGCAAAATGTAAAAACTATCTCTATTTTACTTGCCGATCCGGTTTACAAGACCGAAGTAACCCTCTACTTTAAAACCTACATCAACGAGGATGTGGTAGAGCAATGGAGCGTGATTCGTAACAACGAAAAAGGAACGTTGAATATGCAAAAATATGCTTCGGCGAATCTTAATTTCATTGCAAAAGACTATTACCTCACTCATTTTCACGGTTCGTGGGGACGCGAAATGAAACCTGAGCAAACACTCCTAACTCACGGAATCAAAACTATTGATTCTAAACTAGGCACTCGTGCCGATTTATTTGAACATCCGGTTTTTATCCTTTCGTTTGATAAACCTGCTACCGAAAATGAAGGAAATGTTATGCTTGGGACATTGGCCTGGTCGGGTAATTTCCGAATGGATTTTGAAGTAGATGCTTATCATAATCTACGACTGATTTCCGGCATTAATCCATTCCAGTCGGAATATCCGCTTGCTGCAGGCAAAGAATTTAAAACACCTTCATTTATCTACACTTTTTCCGACAAGGGAACCGGCGAAGCCAGCAGACAAATGCACCGGTGGGCGCGCAATTACCGCATTAAGGATGGTAATGGTTCTCGACTAACATTGCTCAATAACTGGGAAGCAACTTATTTTGATTTTGATCAGGAAAAGCTGGTGAAACTATTTGCCGATGGTAAAAAACTGGGCGTTGATTTATTCTTACTGGACGATGGTTGGTTTGCCAATAAATATCCTCGAAATGATGACCATGCCGGACTAGGTGACTGGGAACCGAATGTAAAGAAATTGCCCGATGGCATTAGTTATCTGGTCAAAGAGGCCAATAAGGCTGGTGTTAAATTTGGTATTTGGGTGGAGCCCGAAATGGTAAATCCAAAATCGGAACTTTACGAGAAACATCCCGATTGGGTAATTCGTCAAACCGAACGACCCGAGCATTATTTTCGCAATCAACTGGTGCTCGACCTCACCAACCCTCAAGTGCAGGATTATGTTTTTGGCGTTATGAATAACTTACTAGGCAAAAATCCCGGCATAGCATTTATCAAATGGGATTGTAATTCAGTTATTTTTAATGCACAGTCGGCTTATTTGCAGAAAACCAAACAAAAACAATCGCAACTATACGTAGATTATGTACGTGGGCTTTACAAAGTGCTCGATAGAGTACGTACGGCTTTTCCTAAAGTGCCCATGATGCTTTGTTCGGGTGGTGGAGGACGTGTGGATTATGAAGCCCTGAAGTATTTCACTGAGTACTGGCCTTCGGATAACACCAATCCATTGGAACGGGTATTTATTCAATGGAACTACAGCTATTTTTATCCCAGCATTGCTTCTTGCAATCACATTACGGACTGGAGTAAAGTGGGACTTAAATACCGTACCGATGTGGCTATGATGGGTAAAATGGGTTACGATATTGTGGTGAGCAATCTGCCTGAAAATGATTTGAAATTCAGTCAGCAAGCACTGAAAACCTACGACTCATTGAAAGACCTGATTTGGCATGGCGACTTGTACCGATTGGCTTCGCCGGACGAAAATCCTTATGCCTCTGTCATGTTCGTGGATAACGATAAAACAAAAGCGGTGGTTTTCAATTATGTGGTAACGAACAGGTTTAATATCACTTATTCTCCCACTCCCATTCGTTTGACAGGACTTGATGCATCTATGAAATACCGCATTCAGGAAATAAACCTGTATCCCGAAACAAAATCGACCCTGAACGCTTCTACTATTTTCAGTGGCGATTTTTTGATAAAAAACGGGTATAATCCCGACATGAATCTGCAACGAACCAGTGTGATATTGGAAGTTACGGCAGTACAATAGATTATCCAGATTCATAAATAGCCAGGTGCACTACACCCTATTTAGGAACTGCTTTCCGACCTATTTATAGCATATGTTCAGGAATACATAATCAGAGATTATAATCATTAATTTGCTAACGCTGTCTTAGTAGTGCTACTAATAGTGGCTTAGTACCTCTACTAATAGCGTCTTAGTAGAGGTACTAACGAGCACTTAGTAGCTTTCTACTTTTTACAAGGATACTCGTCGTCATTAAAAAGTTGCCATCATAATATTACTCCTAGCGAAGTATCTTAAGAGCTTCGGAGAAGTAATATTATGGTAGGCTTTGATTAGCTGATCCTTTTTTAAGCTCTATAGGAGCAGCATTATAGTTAGCTGTGATTCATAATTTTGAATTATGCAGTATGCATTGTGCATTAGTTTTTGTACTTTTGCAGTAATTTGTATATAAAATAGAATATGAGCACAGAACTAAGCGAACAAGAACAGTTCAGACGTCAGAGTCTGGACGAATTGCGAAATTTAGGCATCGATCCCTACCCTGCCGCCCTGTATCCAACCGACGCATTTTCCACCGATATAAAAGCTGAATATAAAGACGAAGAAAGTGGTAAAACCGTATGTGTAGCCGGCCGTATCATGAGCCGTCGCATCATGGGAAAAGCTTCGTTTATCGAACTACAAGACTCCAAAGGACGTATTCAGGTATACGTTAGTCGCGATGATATCAACACCGAAGCACAACCCGAAATGTACAACACCGTATTCAAAAAGCTGTTGGATATTGGTGACTTTGTAGGCGTTAAAGGTTTTTTGTTCCGTACTCAAACCGGCGAAATCAGTATTCACACCAAAGAACTGACCGTGCTAAGCAAGTCAATCCGTCCGCTCCCTATCGTAAAATACAAAGACGGTGTGGCTTTCGATGCTTTCGAAGACCCGGAACAACGCTATCGTCAACGCTACGTGGACCTTGTGGTAAACGAAGGTATAAAAGATATTTTTCTCAAGCGGACCAAAGTATATCAATCGATGCGCAATTATTTCAATGCTAAAGAATACATTGAAGTAGAAACGCCTATTCTGCAATCTATTCCTGGTGGTGCCTCTGCCCGTCCGTTCATCACGCATCACAATGCGTTGGACATACCTTTGTATCTGCGCGTGGCTGACGAATTATACCTCAAAAGGTTAATCGTGGGAGGTTTCGAAGGTGTGTACGAATTCTCCAAAAACTTCCGAAACGAAGGAATGGACCGTACGCACAATCCGGAATTTACTTGTATGGAAATCTATGTAGCCTACAAAGACTACAACTGGATGATGACTTTTACTGAACGAATGATTGAGAAAATTTGTTTAGATGTAAACGGAACAAACGAAATTACGATCGGCGATAAAATTATCAGTTTCAAAGCACCGTTCAAACGAATCACCATGATCGATGCCATTAAAGAATACACCGGCATCGATATCAATGGCATGGATGAAATCCAACTGCGTGGAGTGTGCAAAAAATTGCATGTGGAAGTAGATGAAACTATGGGTAAAGGCAAAATGATTGACGAAATATTTGGCGAAAAATGCGAAGGAAACTACATCCAACCTACATTTATCACCGATTACCCACGCGAGATGAGTCCGCTTTGTAAACGTCACCGCGACAATCCCGAACTTACTGAACGCTTTGAGTTGATGGTAAACGGAAAAGAACTGGCCAATGCTTATTCGGAATTGAACGACCCGATTGACCAATTAGGTCGCTTTCAGGAGCAACTTAAACTAAGCGAAAAAGGCGATGACGAGGCTATGTTCATCGATATGGATTTTGTACGTTCATTGGAATACGGTATGCCTCCAACCTCCGGAATGGGAATAGGTATGGATAGGTTGGTCATGCTGATGACCGGACAACAAGCCATTCAGGAAGTACTTTTCTTTCCACAAATGAAACCCGAAAAAGCAGAGAAGAAAGAAGGTCCGGAAAAATTCATTGCGCTGGGAATACCCGAAGTCTGGGTAGCTGTTATCCAGAAAGCAGGCATTCAAACCGTAGAAGGATTAAAAGGTTTGAATCCGAATAAGTTCCATCAGGACATTTGCGGACTGAACAAAAAGAATAAACTGGAGTTGACAAATCCGTCGAAAGAGGAAGTAGCAGCATGGATTGAAGCAGTAAACAAGTAAACAAGGAGACAAGTAAACAAAAAAAGGATAGTAAGCCTGTAATCGAGTAAGAATAAACTTTTATCTCGTTTACTTGTTTACTCGTCCACTCGTTAACTATACGATGATGAACGAAAAAAGTAAAATTGCTGTAATTGGCGGCGGGAGCTGGGCCACAGCAATAGCAAAAATTGCACTCACGAATGCGGATAGTATCAATTGGTATATGCGCCGACAAGAGCAAATTGATGAGTTTATCCGGCTTAGCAAAAATCCATCCTATCTGACCGGAGTAAAATTCGACACCGACAGAATTCATTTTACCAGCGACATAAACAAGCTGGTACGCACATCGGACATTCTGATTTTTGCCACTCCATCACCGTTCATGAAACAACACCTGAAAAAATTGAACCGGAAGCTGGATAATAAATTTCTTGTTACAGCTATCAAAGGTATTGTGCCCGACGAAAATATGATTGTTACTGATTACTTCGAACAATTTTATGGCGTATCAAAAGATAATATTGCCGTATTGGCCGGCCCCTGTCATGCAGAAGAAGTGGCATTGGAACGTCTCTCATACCTTACCTTTGGGTGTGCCAACCGCGAAAAAGCACGTATGCTGGCACAGCGGTTTAATACGAGTTTCATACGAACTTCTATAAGCGACGATGTAACCGGAATAGAATATTCATCGGTGATGAAAAATATTTATTCCATTGCTGCCGGTATCTGTCATGGATTGAAATACGGTGACAACTTTCAGGCAGTATTGGTTTCGAATGCCATTCAGGAAATAAATCGCTTTTGCAATGCTGTTAATCCGATGCATCGCGACATCAACGAGTCGGCTTATCTGGGCGACTTACTGGTAACCGCTTACTCCAAGTTCAGTCGCAACCGGTTGTTTGGAACTATGATCGGAAAAGGTTATTCTGTGAAAACTGCTCAGATAGAAATGGAAATGATAGCCGAGGGTTATTATGCCACAAAATGTATTCACGAGATAAACGAAAAATACCAAATAAGCATGCCCATCGTTGATTCTATATTCGAAATTCTGTATAACCGTTGTTCACCCACCATGGAAATACGGAAACTATCAGAGAAACTTAAATAGTAGACAGTTGATAATTGACAGTTGACAGTTATAAATATCTGAACCCTCTGAAACAATAATATCACGAATGAAGTGAGCAACTATCAATAAATATCGTGAGCGAAGCGAACTAATAACAACGAAGTTGAATATCGTGAGCGAAGCGAACTAATAACAACGAAGTTGAATATCGTGAGCGAAGCGAACTA
>Ga0209540_10001394_pt1 | contig 18511 bp, 15 predicted proteins | sample BarGraIncu01121A_FD_184501 | JGI IMG/M metagenome (GOLD analysis project Ga0209540, IMG submission 184501) | Arctic peat soil microbial communities from Barrow, Alaska - Barrow Graham LP Incubations 011-21A (SPAdes) (version 2) | ecosystem: Environmental > Terrestrial > Soil > Wetlands > Peat... | reverse complement strand
CGAGCTGGCGCTCTACTTCACGATGGTCACGCCGATGCCGTGGCTCGAGCGCGTGCCCTCCTACAAGGAGCAGCGCGACCAGATCACCGACAAGGACCTCGGCAACGTGGGCTTCTTCGAGTACCCGCTGCTGCAGGCCGCCGACATCACCATCGTCAACGCCGACCTCGTGCCGGTGGGCGAGGACCAGCTGCCGCACGTGGAGCTCACGCGCGAGATCGTGCGCCGGTTCAACAACGTCTACGGTGGCGGGGCGGACGGCTCCGGATACCTCGTGGAGCCCGCTGCGCTTATCGCCAAGGCCGGCGCGAGAGTGCCCGGCACGGACGGCCGCAAGATGTCGAAGTCCTACGGCAACGCGATCTTCATCTCCGACGAGCCGGACGAGATCCGCGCGAAGGTCATGTCGATGATCACCGACCCGGCGCGCAAGCTGAAGACCGACCCGGGCGACCCGGATGTCTGCCCGCTGCAGCAGATCCACAAGCTGATAGGGGAGCCGGACGCGCTCGCGGAGTGGGACAGCTGCTGCCGCAGCGCCGGGTGCGGGTGCGTCGCGCACAAGAAGGCGCTCATCGACGATCTGGTCGCCTACCTCGCGCCGTTCCGGGAGCGCCGCGCCGAGCTGGCCGCCCGTCCGGGCTACGCGTGGGAGGTCCTGGCGGCGGGCGCCGAGCGCGCGCGTCCGGTGACCGGCGAGGTCATCCGCAACGTGCGTCGCCTGACGCACATCGAGCCCTAGAGCGGCGGCTGAAGGACACCTCACATGGCCGCCTACAAGGTCAAGACCGACATCTTCGAGGGACCGTTCGACCTGCTGCTGCACCTGGTGGGTCGGCAGAAGCTCGACATCCGCGACATCCCCATCGCGGAGATCGCCGACGAGTTCTGCGCGCACATCGAGCGCATGCAGGACCTGGACCTGGACGTGGCGAGCGACTTCCTGCTCGTGGCGGCCACGCTGCTGGAGATCAAGGCCGCGGCGCTGATACCGGGCGAGGACGACCCCGAGCTCGACGAGTTCGAGGACCTCTCGCCCGAAGAGGCACGCGCGCTTCTCGTGGAGCGTCTGCTCGTCTACAAGCAGTTCAAGAGCGTGTCCGGCGAGCTGGCGATGCGCCTGGAGTCGGAAGGGCGCATGCACGCGCGCGCGGCGGGCATCGAAGAGCCGTTCCTGGCGCTCATGCCCGACTTCCTAGAGGGCGTGACGCTGCGCGGGCTGGCGGTGCTGTGCGCGGACCTGGAGAGCCGGCGCGAGATCTTCCTGCTCGCCGCCGAGCACATCGCGTCGATGCCCGTGCCTCTCGAACTGCACATGGAGTCGGTGCGCCGCAGCATCCGCGGCGGCAAGAGCGTGCGGCTCTCGGAACTGGTGGCCGCGGGCGCGTCGAACGAGATCCTCGTGGTGACGTTCCTGGCCATCCTCGAACTCTACAAGCGCGGCGTGCTGGACTTGAAGCAGGATGCGCTCTTCGGTGACATCGTGATCAGCGAACGTGAAGGCGGGAACGACGATGAGTGACACATTGCGCGGCACGCTCGAGGCGCTGCTGTTCGTGACCGACGAGCCGATGACGGCTCCCCGGGTCGCCAAGCTGCTGGAGCTTCCCGAGCCGGAGGTCGCCGCGGCGCTCGACGGGCTGGCGGAGGAGTACGCGCGCGACGAGCGCGGCTTCCAGCTGCGCGAGGTCGCCGGCGGGTGGCGGCTGTACTCGCACCCCGCGTACCACCCCGTGATCGAGAAGATGGTGCTGTCGTGGGACACGCGACGGCTGTCGCAGGCCGCGCTCGAGGCGCTTGCCGTGATCGCCTACCACCAGCCCGTCACGCGTCAGGGCGTCAACGCCGTTCGCGGCGTGAACTCCGAGGCGGTGCTCTCCTCGCTGGTGGAGAAGGGCCTCGTGCGCGAGGTCGGCAAGGACCGCAGCCAGGGAAACGCGGTGATCTACGGCACCACGCGCACGTTCCTCGAGAAGTTCGGCCTCAAGGACCTCGACGAACTGCCGCCGCTCGAGGAGTTCGCTCCCGACGCGGCCACCGAGACCGCTATCCGCGAGCGCCTCAACGCCATCGAGGGCCCGGAGACCGAAGACGACGACCAGGAGATCGCAACAGTTGACTGACGGACAGAGCGAAGACGGGCGCATCTACCCGATGCGTCTGCAGAAGTTCCTCGCGCGCGCGGGCGTCGCCTCGCGCCGCGGCAGTGAAGACCTCATGACCGCGCAGCGCGTGACCGTCAACGGTGCGGTGATCACCGAGCTCGGCTTCAAGGTCGACCCGCAGGTGGACGAGGTGGCCGTCGACGGCCGTGTGGTGCAGCTGGCCGAGGGCCCGTCGTACTTCGCGTTCCACAAGCCCATCGAGGTCATGACGACGATGAGCGACCCTCAGGGGAGGCGCACGGTGGCGGAGTTCTTCCCGCCCGACGCGCCCGCGGGGCTGTTCCCCGTGGGCAGGCTCGACTACATCTCTGAGGGGCTGCTGCTGTTCATGACCGACGGCGAGCTCGCGCAGCAGCTGCTGCACCCGAGCCATCACGTGGCGAAGACGTACCTCGCCACCGTGAAGGGCGTGCCGTCGCCGGCGACGCTCGCGCATCTGCGGCAGGGCGTCGAGCTCGACGACGGCATGACCGCGCCCGCCGGGGCGGTGCTGGTGTCGGGGACGGGGGAGCGCAGCCGCGAAGGCGGTCGCTCGATCGTCGAGCTGCGCATCAGCGAGGGCCGCAAGCGCCAGGTACGCAGGATGATGAGCGCCGTCGGACACCCGGTGACGCGCCTCGTGCGCGTGGGGTTCGGTCCGGTGCAGCTGGGGGACCTGGGGGTTGGCGCTGTCAGACCGCTGACCGACGCGGAACTCGTGGCGCTCAAGGCCGCGGCCCGGTAGACCACCCGACCGATGTCCTGGTTGGATTCCGGTCGAATGTGAGTTAGCATATTTGCGAACACTGACGTATGCCCTACGCCATCGACTACTACAACCGGCGCGTGCTCGAGGAGATCGAGTCGTGGCCGATCGAGGTTATGGCGGACTTCGCGCGGTTGATGGAACTCCTGATCGAGTTCGGTCCCGATCTGCGGATGCCGCACTCGAGGGCGATGGGAGCAGGTCTGTTCGAGCTGAGGCCTCGGGGACGAGAGTGCATCGGGCGAGCACTCTACTGCTTCGCAGTTGGTCAGCGTGTGGTGGTGGTTCACGTCTTCATCAAGCAGTCGCAGTCGACGCCGCAGCGAGATCTCAACATCGCTCGCAGGAGAATGAAGGAGGTGCGTGGTGGCTGATGGCGAGTATGCGCCGGTTCCACATGTCCATGAGGCGTTTCTCGCGCGCGCCCGCAAGCGCAAGGGATTCACTGAGGCGTACGACGGTCTCGAAGACGAGTACCTACTCGTTCGCGAGCTGCTGGCCGCGCGCGCCCAGGCGGGATTGACCCAGCAGGAGGTCGCGATATCGATGGGCACGACCAAGAGCGCTGTCTCACGACTCGAGGGTGCCGGCCAGCACTCCCCGTCGGTGAGCACGCTGAAGAAGTACGCCGAGGCGGTGGGCTGCGAGGTCGAGATCAGACTCGTGCCCGCGCGAAGACGGACGAGGGAATCCGGCGCTTCGCGCCGAGTCGGGTCGACGAAGCGCGCCGCCGATTGCGGCGACAACCCTGTGGAGGCGTAGCGTGCCGTCGTCGGCGACGCTCGCGCACGTCCGGCACGGCATCGAACTCGGCGACGGTCTGGCCGCGCCCGCGAACGCGACGCTGGCTTCACGGACGGGGGGAGCGCAGCCGCGTAGGCGGGGTCTCGGTCGTGGAGCCGCGCATCAGCGAGGGCAAGAAGCGCCAGGTGCGCAGGATGGTGAGCGCCGTCGAGCTGCCGGTGACGCGCCTCGTGCGCGTGGGGTTCGGCCCGCTGCAGCTGGGGGACTTGGCAGTGGGGGTTGTCAGACCGCTGGAGGACAGTGAGGTCGAGGCGTTGAAGCGGGCGGCGCGGTAGAGTGGAGGCTCAGATTCGGATACGCAGTCTGCAGAACGTCTGGTTGGACCGAACCAATGTTGGTCGCGTGCTACCTTTGCGTACTACCGCGCGTTTCTGGTTTCGACAGGTGACGTCGTACAGGGGGGAGTCCGCGATGACGCTCAAGGCCCGGCTGTTGTTCTTCGGCGGTCTCGCCGGTCTCATACTGATCTCGGGCTGTCAGGCCCGATCGACTCCTGCCAAGCCGGCTCCCGCCCTCCCAAAGGGCGTGACGGTGAACGTCGCAGGCCGTGGTCTTGCTCTGTCTGCGTGGGTGCCGTCAGGGACGGTCGATACCTCACCCGTTGATGTACGACTCACGCTCCGCAACAACTCGGGCCGCACTCTCCGCTGGAGCGAGTTCAACTTCGGAATCCTGGCGTCGACCGTCGTTAGCCGCACTCCTCTCGGGCCTGAGACATACTCGCTGGCCTTCGGACCCCAGGTAGGGATCGGTCGCCCGTGGAATTGGTCCAAGGAGAGATCTCCTCTGGTGCTCCGCTCCGGGGAGGCGACCTCACTCGTCCTTCCCATGCAGATGTACTACGGCACTTGGACCGTAAGAGGATTCGCCTTTCCCGGCGACGAACGGTTGGAGACCCCGACCATTACAGTGGTTGTGCGATAGGACCGGGTGGGCCGGTCCAACCAGCGCATCAAGCCGACCCGTTCGCAGTGGCCTGGATATGCAGGGTCCTGGCGGGCGGCTTATGCGCAACAACGTTAGTGATACACACATTGTGCGATTCGCGAGTGCTGCAGATGGTCGGGCAGCCCAAGGCGGGCGGTTGATGAGCGAGTTCGATTCCACGCAAGGGTCAAGCGATGAAGCTAACGCCGGTCCGCACGGAACCGACGATGCCGTGCGGCCGTCCGGGTCCAGTCCTTACGCTACCGGAGGAGGCGGCTTCCTGCTTGAGCACAGCTACGGCGCTCTCGCTTTGACCAGTCTCCTGCTAGGCGAGCCCATGGCGAGCATGGGCGACGAGTATCAGGTGACTTCAGTCGCCATGCAGCAGGAGAGTCGCTCGCCTGTGGACGACCTCATTGTGACTGGCGCTGCAGGCGATTTCACGCGAACGATGAGAATCGCCTGTCGGCGCAGGCCTACGATCGGGAGCAGTAGTGGCGATACCGTTAGCCTCTTCGCCGACTACCTAGACGTGCTACTTTCCGACCCAGATGGAGTCGAGAGCGGAGAAGTCCGTCTGGGGCTGGCGGTCTCTGGCCGATTCGGTCCCGCAGCTCAACTTGCCGAGTTGACCGAGGTGGCTCGTCGTCAGCAATCGGCAGCTGATTTCGAGGATGCCATCAACGCGCCAGGCGCGCACACTCGAGCCGTGCGCGATCGTCTGACGAACACGAAAGACGTTGTGAAAGCTGCGCTCGAAGCAACTAGTGGAAATGCGGATGGCCAGACCGTGGCCGGAACCACTTGGTCGATGCTGAAAGCACTCTACGTGCTCCAAGAGGAGCTGGAAGGCGATACGGCCTCGGGCGTGACAGCCAATGTTGGTCGCTTGCAGTCGCTCGTTGTCAGCCCAACTGGAGCATCAGAGCTTCATCGTCGACTTGTAGGAATTGCGGGTCAGAGCGGCATCAGGGCTGGCGCGATGGATCGCGCGATGCTCCGACGCGAACTGCGCCCATTCGGGCAGCTTGGCGCCTCGCGAGACTTCTCCGCCTATCGATCGCAGCTTGAATCGCTTGAGACGGCCGTGCTTCAGCGCACCGATCGATCGATTCCTCGATGGGGCGAGGGTGACGCCTTTCGCCTGACGCGATCCCACTTGGTTGAGGACCTGACAGCCAAGATTCGGGACATGCAGGGCGGCGGTGTGCTGCTGGTTCGGGGCGAACCGGATGTGGGGAAGTCGGCTCTCGCGCTTGATGCAGTCGATGTGATTCGGTCTATGGGTGGCAGTGCTATCGCCCTGAGTCTCCGCGACCTCCCTCACGACGTTCTGACGTTCGGGTCGTTGGTCGGTGCTTCAGCGGCAGACCTCTTGTCTTCAGCTGAGACCGGACCGGATAGCCTTCTTCTACTTGATGGCGCCGAGGTGATTCAGGAGCGCGACGACCAGGTCTTGCCGTCGCTGCTTGCTGCAGCGGCGTCTGTCGGACTGGTGACAGTGTTGGTGGCGCGTGATGACGCCACCGGCACGCTGTGTGAGCTCGTGAAGCGGCTAGGGGTGGGGGAGCCGGATGAACAGATCGTCGCAGCGATGTCGGTCGAAGAATCATCCTTGCTCATTGAGGCGATGCCGGAACTGGCACCACTCGCCTCGGGCCCGCGCGCGGCATGGTTGTTTCGACGACTCGGCATTGTCGATCAGATCGTGCGCTCAGCGATTCGTGAAGGAAGACTCCCATCGTCCCTTCAGACTGAGGCCGAAGTCGCGCAGATGTTCTGGTCGGCGTGCGTTCGCAATGGCGAGCGCGTAGCAGGTGGTGTAGCGCCGGACGATCGGGACAGTGCGGTGACCGCCGTGGCTCGTAGCCTGCTTGGCGCTTCCGTCACGACTACGACCGGGACTGCACTCGCCGCTCTGCGCTCCGATGGAATCTTGTTGCCGCGAGACAGCCGCACAGCCTGGCGTATGACTGATGCATTCGCGAGCGACGTGATCCGGGACTTCGCACTAGCAACTGTCTTGGTGCGCGACGGACTATCCCTCCTCATCGAGTCCTCAGCGCCGCGATGGGCAATCCGCGCCGTTCGGCTCTATGCTCAGGCGCGGCTTGGGGCAGCAGTCCCGTCAGGCGATCAAGCGCTGCTGGAAGCGTGGGAGACACTGCGGGCGGAGTTTGACCTACTCGCCAGCGCGCATGGTGCACGTTGGAATGAAGTCCTATGGGAGGCGGTTCTCTCGGCGGGCTGGTCGAATCAGGTGCTCGGGGCCATGGCACCAGTACTTCTGTCTGACGCGTCGCTCCTGAAGGCGGCGCTGAACTGTTTGAAACTGCGATTCTCATTGGTCGGTGCTACTGACCCGATAGTCGGCGCTCCGGTACTCGAGTGGATCCTGGATAATTGCGACTTCGCGCAGGTCTTCACCTCATATCAAGACGAAGACACCCGCGAGTTCATTCTGTCCTGGCTGAAGGGGCTAGCTCGGCGTGAGGTCTCGGGCGAGGATATCGAGATTCTGCGGCCGTTGAGGGTGCGCCTTCGCACCCTGCTGCTCGACCTGGACCCCGGCTTACATGCAACAGAAGAGTGGCTCGAATGTCTTGGTCTGCTGGGAGGAGATGCTGATGCAGCCTCGAGACAAGCGCTCGTCGACTTCGCCCAACAGCGTCCGGCGTTTCTTGCACCGCTCGTTGAGAGCTTCGACGTTGCCAATTCGCTAGCCACCCACGATGCGGCTCTCCTGGTAGAACTTGCCGAGGCCTACTACATAGAACAGCCCGGACATAGTCCGTGGGGCTCATCTTCACTTGACGATGGGATCCGACACCATCGCTCAGGTGGTTTCCGTTCCCCAATGGCAGCATGGTACTTGGGACCCTTCTGGAACCTGCTCAATGCCGACTTCAATTTGGGTCTAGGTCTGATCGACAAGATGTTGGAACACGGGGCACGCGGGCGGCTCGCGGTACTCGATGATCTTGGTCGAAGGCGCGAGTCTGGTGAGAGTCGCGCTGATGAGGGACTCGAACTCGATCTGCTGGGACTCGGTCCACGAACCTACTTGGGCGACACCCATGTGTGGTCGTGGTACCGAGGATCGTCGGTCGGCCCGTATCCATGCATGAGCGCGCTTCTCGCACTTGAACTGATGATGGACGCGTTCGTGCGGGCGGACATCCCGATAAGGCTTGTTGCGACAAGAGTGCTGCGGGATGCATCCACGCTGGCAAGTGCGGGTTTGGTCTGCGGTTTCCTTTTGAGACACCTGGATACGGTGACTGACGAACTCGACGAGTACTTGGCCCAGCCAGAGATCTGGCAACTAGAGATCGGGAGAGTCGTCTCGGAAGGGACGCTGCACGTTCAAGGGGCTGACCCGGAAGGGATCGATGGCAAGGAACGGCGGGGATGGACCCCACATTCGGTTGCCGGCCACCTTGTTCTCATGGCCATGACTTCTGGCGATACCGACGCGCTGGCCCGACTCAAGGCCGCAGGTGATCGACTTCTGGACGCAGCTGGTGGGGAGGATGCGCCTGCATTCGTTCGACAGTGGGTGGCCAACTTCGATCCCTCCACCTACTCCTTTAGCGAAGTCGAGGGCGGACTTCTCGTCGAGGTGAATCCTGGAGAGGACGTCGAGAGGGAGCTCGCCGAGGGTCGAGATCATTCGGCACTAATTCGGGAGATGTATCGGTTGCAGAACCGGTACCGCCTGCGGCAACTCATACCGTATCGCGTCGACTTCGCCGAATCACCGTCCGAATCCGAGCTGGCGGCTGATTACTTGGCGGCACTTCGGGTCCATGACGGTCTGCCTGACGAACCCCTCGACGGCGTGAGGTCGGCCCTCTCTGTCGTTGCTGCTGCGGTCTTGGAGGCATCAGCTGTCGGTTCAGTGATCCCGGAGGGGAGCGTCGAATGGTCCATTGATCTGCTGATCGACGCCGCGCGCAACCCTTGTGAGGGGAGCTCGTCGAGTTGGGCCAGTATGTTCTCGTGGGGATCAGATCGAACAGCGGCTTACGCGCTGCCTAGCGCCCTGCTATCTCCGGGTGCGACTGCAGATAGCAGGCTTGTCGATGCTTTGGTCGCCGGGATGTCGAGCAGATTCGTGGAGGTTCGGCGGTACGCGGCCGAGGGCATTCGCCGCGTACCTCGTGACTGCGCGTCGAGCGGGTCAACGTGCGAAACTCATGAGTTGCTGTGGTCTGCAGTTGAGGCGGGAGCGAGAAGCGTCGCGCTTGGTCCGTGGGACCAAGCCACTGGTCGTCGGGCCATCGAGACGATCGACGGCGATCTGCTCGCCGAGCTGCCATTGATCAGCGCTGAGAACCTCATGCTGCCCCATTTGATGCCTGCGTGTGTCGCCGTTCTCGAGGCTGCCTCAAGTTCGACATGCATCAGTGAACGAGCTGCGCAGCTTGCACCAGTACTGCTTGATGCATATGGGCGTGCGGCATGTCATTCGGCGGAGCACGACTACGGTGAGCGCGACGAATGGAGGGCGGCAGTCACTGCGTCGGTCATCAGGATGGCAGGCGACAATGTGGCGCCAGCCATTCTCGAGATGGTCGACAGGCTCCTGCCCGCCCCACGGGCATTCTCCAACTTTCTCAAGGATCTGCAATTGGTTGCGACGTATGAGCCTGAGGTATCTGCGTCGTTGACTGCCGTATGGCCGACACTCATGAGTCGCGCGATTGATCGGCTTGGCGAGGAGTGGGATTCCTCGGAACGTCACGCGAGGGAGTCACTTGTGGAGGAGATGATGCCGTCTCCGCGCCCCTCCTCATTTCCGGGGGACTTCGATGAGGATCTGGCGCGGGCCCGCTCGCACTGGCTGCCAGTTGAGTCAGTGGCGGATCACATGGCCGACTGGCTGAGGCTCGCCCGCGGGGAGATGTCCTGTGTCGATCAACTGGTTGGCTTCTTGGAGTCGCAGCCACTCGACGTACAAGTCAATCCCGGCCTGGCGTGGGTGCGGAAGCTGGTGGTCGGGGATGACGGGGCTGCCCTGACTTGTGGATTCCTGCTCGTTGGTTGGTTGACTCGGCTGCGCGAGGCGAGACAGTCCGAGATAGGATTGTCCGCGGACTACAGAGCCATCGTCGATGCCCTCGTCCTCGGCAACTACAATGGAGCGCGAGAGCTTCAGGCGCGGGACGAATGACTCCGGGAGTCGCCCCGTGCCAGTGCCGCTCCTGTCGATACACTGATCACAGCTGGCGAGAGCACGGTGGCTGCACTTGCCCATGCGACCCCTGTTGCCCGCATGAGCCGGGGGAGTGCGTCGGGGCCCCAGGGAACGGTCAGCGCGTGTGATCACTAACCCGCGCTTCCACACGGACGGCGCGCCTCGTGCGTTAGACTCAGGTCGGAACCGCCGCCGGCGCGCCGCTGGTGAAGCGCAAGAACGTTAGGCATGCAAGGTGACACTTCGTCCTGAAGAGAATGTCCAGCGAGGCCTGATCTCGACTACCAGCCGGCTCCTCGGCGAGTACCAGGGTGATGGGCTTCTGCTTGCGCATGCTTGGGGCGATCACACCGACCAATCCATGTCACGGTGGAACCAAGGGCCTGCCTCTAGGAGCGCGTACGCCCTATCGTTTGAGACGCCAGCTCGCGACCCGAAGGACAATCACCTCCCCGACTACACTCCCATGGTCGACGTGGTTTGCTCCTATCTCGCCGTTCTATTCGGGAAACGTTTCGACTCGCATGGCCTGAATGAGAGCAGCGGCCTCTTCTACTTGCCGGATCTCTCGGCATTCAACCAGCTATGTGACCAGAACCTGCCCCACAACACGCACTCTCCACGGGTCGACTACCCAGTCCCCCTCAACTTGGTGGAGGTTGCACGCATCGCGCCGCTCATGGAGCTTGAAGCGGATAGTCGACCCGCGGCAGCATTTGAGGGCGCCGCGAAATTCTACCTGCGTGCACTCCAGAGCGCTGAGCAGGATCGTGAGGTGGCGTATCTGCACTTGGTCACCGCAGGCGAGGTGCTTTCGAACGCCTATGACTATGAGCTGGCTGACCTTCTAGACGCTCAGGTCTCGGATGCGCTTGATCGCATAAGGTCTGGCCTCGATGACGGTGGCGCAATTGCCGGGCTCTTGTCGAACCGGCTCAGACAGATTAGGCGCCGCTTCTTGCGAACGATCCTCTCTTTGGTCGATGACAGCTTCTTTGAGCGATCGGAAGCAACGGTCGCCTACTCTGCGTTCCAGCCGGAGTCATTCGAGGCGTCCATCGCGGCCGCCTATGATCTCAGAAGTCGGTACCTTCATACGGGCGTGCCCTTCGGCGGATGGATGCGCCCTGCGGCAACGCAGGCTGAGGTACAGCTGGGCCAGCCTGTCGTCCAGGATTCTCAGCTTGCGACAATCCTGGGACGCGCACCCACCTTCATCGGGCTTGAACGGGTCGTACGGTATTGCCTCCTCAGATTCGCTGAATCTAGCGGGCTCTACTTGGATGCGGGCGGAGATGCCTAACCACGGCATGGAGCGAACGCCGTCAGCGCTAGACTGAAGCGAGCGCATAAGCGCCGCTCATGCCAAGGACGTTAGCACTACACCGTCAGGGGGCTCGGGGATGGATGAGTACAGAGTGGCACTCACGCCTGAGCAGGTTGAGCTGATTACCGCCCTCGTGGAGGCATCCAAGTCCGTGCGCCAGGAGTTCATGATCCTGCGCACGATGCAGGGCCCTTCATCCGCCACCCCGCCTTCCCTGGCGGCGTAAGTTCAAGCTCGGACTGCACCACTTCGCGCGATTCCTCTCGTACCCACTTGGTCGCTGCGTAGGGTTTCTCCGGTGTCTTGAATACCAGCCGCTTGTGCGACCGCGAGTTGAGCCTGGCGGTGACCGCGTCCAGTCGGCTTGGGTGACGTGGCTCAGGTTCGTCCGCGCCTGCGGTACTCGTCAGCCGCCTCCTGTATGCTGCTCTCGGGTGCTGACGACGGCTTGGGGGGCTTCGCATGTCGGAACCGGTTGAGGCGTACTTCTCGCAGTTGCGCGACATCCGCAGCTCGGGTGCCGGCGTGGCTGAGATCAGCTACTACGGTCCACTGGCCGCGTTGCTCGACGAGGTCGGCAAGAGCCTCAAGCCCAAGGTGCGCGCGCTCATGCAGTTGCGCAACACCGGTTCGGGTAACCCCGACGGCGGCCTGTTCACAGCCACCCAGCTCAAGGGCTCGGAGCCTGGCCTCGATCCGCTCGCCGGGCAGTTGCCCAGCCGCGGGGCGATCGAGGTCAAGGGCACGGGCGACGACGTGTTTGCGATTGCCGCTTCCGAGCAGGTTGCGCGCTATGTCGACCGCTACGGCCTCGTGCTCGTCACGAACCTCCGCGACTTCGTATTGGTCGGCCGCGACGTCACAGGCTCGGGGCTTCGCACACTCGAATCGTGTCGCCTCGCAGAGACCGAGGCCGGCTTCTGGGCGAAGGTCGCTCAGCCCCGCAAGTTCGCTGCAGATGCGGGGGAGGGGCTCACCGAGTTCCTGCGGCGGGTGTTGCTGCACAACGCGCCGCTGACCGACCCCAAGGATGTTGCCTGGTTCCTAGCGAGCTACGCGCGGACCGCGCGGTTGCGGCTGGAGCAGAAGCAGGAGCTGCCGGCGCTCGACGCGCTTCGCGGTCAGCTGGAAGACTCGCTCGGTCTCAAGTTCGAGGGCGACAAGGGCGACCACTTCTTCCGCTCGACCCTGGTGCAAACGCTCTTCTACGGCATGTTCGCGAGTTGGGTCCTGTGGGCGCGCGACCTTGATCACAACGTCGAGATCCCATGGGATCGGCGGTTCCAGTGGGAAACCGCCACGGCCACACTGCACGTGCCGATGGTCTACGAGCTGTTCCGCCAGTTCGCGGATGTGCGTCAGCTTGGTGCGCTCGGGATCTCCGAGGTGCTCGAATGGGCCGAGGAGGTCATCTGGCGCATCGACCGGAAGGCATTCTTCGAGAAGTTCCGCGAGGACCACGCGGTGCAGTACTTCTACGAGCCCTTCCTCGAGGCGTTCGACCCGCAGTTGCGCAAGGAACTCGGAGTCTGGTACACGCCCGATGAGGTCGTGAAGTACATGGTCGCGCGCGTCGACACGGTGCTGCGCGAGGAGCTCGGCATCGCCGATGGGCTCGCCGACCCGAGCGTGGTCGTGCTCGATCCGTGCTGCGGTACCGGTGCCTACCTCGTCGAAGTGCTACGCAAGATCGACGAGACTCTCCAAGCGAAGGGCGCCGACGCGCTCACGCGTCAGGACGTGAAGCGCGCGGCGATGGATCGTGTGATCGGCTTCGAGATCATGCCGGCGCCGTTCGTGGTCGCGCACCTGCAGCTGGGCATTCTACTGGCCGAACTCGGGGTGCCACTGCGCGACGCTGATGAGCGTGCTGCGGTCTACCTCACCAACGCATTGACTGGTTGGGGGGACGGCGACGTGGCGCCCCCGAAGGACAAGCGCGTCGGTCCTGGTCAGATCCACAGCACGGCGCTGTTCCCTGAGTTCGCCGAGGAGCGCGACGCTGCCGACCGAATCAAGCGCGAGGAGCAGATCCTCGTGGTCATCGGCAATCCGCCGTACAACGGGTTCGCGGGTGTCGCGCAGAACGAGGAAGCCGACCTGATTGAGCCCTACAAGCGTGACCTTGGCTCCGATTGGGGCATCACCAAGAACTACCTGGACGACCCATATGTTCGCTTCTTCCGCCTCGCGGAGCGCGCGATCGCGAACCACAGAGGCAAGGGCGTCGTGAGTCTGATTTCGACCTTCTCCTACGTTGCAGATCCGTCGTACGTGCAGATGCGGCGTCACCTGTTGTCGAGCTTCAATCACATCTGGATCGACTCAATGAATGGTGACAGCAGGAAGACAGGCAAGACAACGCCTGACGGGCTGCCTGATCCTTCGGTATTCTCGACGAAGAGGAATCGAGAGGGTATCCGAGTCGGAACCGCGATAGCGACGATGGTTCGCACTGACAACGCGAACTCATCGTGTGTCAGCTATCGGGACTTCTGGGGCGCGACGAAGAGGGCCGAGCTGGTCGCATCATTGGGGAGCTGGCCTGGCGCTTTGCCCTACCAGATAGCGAATCCTGTCGCAGCCAATCGATTCGCGCTAAGACCAAGCGATGTGTCCAGCGAGTACCTGAGATGGTCGCCTGTGGACGAACTGTCACGGGTCGCTCCGCAGCTTGGGCTCAACGAGAACCGCGGCGGCGGCCTTCAGGGACCCGACCGCGATTCCGTGCTCGCTCGCGTTGCTGGGTTTGTTGAAGGCGCTGGCGACGCGAATGTCCGAGGATTGATGAGACCGGCAGCGGGATACGATCCGCTCGTCGTTCGCGAAGCCCTGCGCGACTTGCCCGAGAGCGATCGCGGCTCCGTTCTGCCGTATCTCGCGCGGCCATTCGATCAAGGGTGGGCGTTCGTTTCGGGTGTTCGCGGGCTGTGGAACAGGCCCAGACCACAGCTGCAGACGTGGATTGACGGCTCGGAAGCGTTTCTTCTGACGCGACCCGCATCGGCCATCCGCGACGAAGGCGTACCCGCACTGTTCACTCGTGTGCTCGGGGAACAGGACTTGCTTCGCGGTCATGCCTACTTCTTCCCGTTTGCCATTCCGGCTTCCCCCGGTGGCGACGCCCTCGTACTGCCTGGATTGGCTAGGAGAGGTCGGGAGCCGAACCTGTCCGATCGAGGTACGGAGTGGCTTGACACAATTGGCTTCGATTCGGACCGCACCGGGCTGTGGTTCCACGTCCTCTCCGTCCTGTATTCGCCCGCCTACCTTCGCGAGAACGCCGCGGGCGTGGCAGGGTCGTGGCCTCGGGTGCCATTGCCCTCGGATTCCGCGACGGTTGTGACCTCAATTGAGCTGGGCAAGCGGGCGGCGGACCTCCTGGCCGGAAGCGACCGCATGGCCTCGAAGCTGGATCGCTGCCTCGGCGTTCTGTCTTCGGTTACCGGTCAGGTCGACCCAGCGGCCGAGCTGGGTGTTGACGCGCGCTGGGGCGTTGCTGGCAAGGGCGGCATCACGATGCCTTCTACCGGCAAGATCGCAGAGCGCTGCTACACCGCCGACGAGCGCGCTAGTGTGAGCGTGTATGGCGAGTCTCTCGGCTTGTCGGTCGACGAAGCGGTCTCGCTCCTCGGCGAGACCTGCTTCGACATCTACCTGAACGATGTCGCCTACTGGCGCTGCGTGCCGTCCAGCGTCTGGCGCTACACGATCGGCGGCTACCAGGTCATCAAGAAGTGGCTGAGCTACCGCGAGCGCGCGCTGCTCGGCCGCGACCTGAAGCCCGAGGAGGCGCGCTACGTCACCGAGATGGTGCGTCGCATCACCGCCCTCGTGCTCATGCAGCCTGAACTCGATGCCAACTACGAGCGCGTGAAGGCCGACGTGTGGGACTGGGCCGAGGCGTCGAAGTAGACGTCCTGGCACGAATAGCGAACAGGTTCGTCCGGGGGGAGCGGGTAGCGCGTGGAATACGGCGAGGCGAAGGCCGTCGGGGACATTGGGGAGCAACGCGTCGCTGATCGGTTGCGCGTGTACTGCGTAGAGCATCCGTCGGCGGCCTTCCTGTCCAACATTCTGGTTCGGTCGGGCAGGATGACCGCTCAGCTTGATCACGTGCTCATCGATTCGCACGGCATGCTCATCGTCGAGGTCAAGGTGCGCAACGGCCGTGTCCGAGGGACGGCCGACGAGAAGCGGTGGACCGCTGTCTACGGCGGCATGACCAAGACGTTCCAGAACCCGCTCGAACAGCTGCGGGGCCAGCGCAACACGCTGAGCAAGACCCTGCGCGGAGTCTCCGACCCGATCGACCTTGACCTCATCCAGGGCCTCGTCGTGTTCGTTGACGCTGACATCGGCTACTTGGAGCTCGACTCGCACAGCAAGAAGCGGGTGACTTCCGTCGAGCGCCTGGCTTCGGTGCTGCGGGACCGTGCGACACAGGAAGGCGGGGGTCTCTCGGACGCCGAGGTCTTGCACCGCTGCGAGCAGTTGCAGTTGCTGGACCAGTCGGCCGACCCCTCAGTACAGGCGAGTCACGCCGAGTACCGTGGTGGCGCGAGCCTGCCGTCCACTCCAGTGGTTGCGGTACCTGCACGACGGCCCGAGGTGACGTTCAGCGGGAACCCGCATCGCCCGGGCCCCAAGGCCGCTGCCGAGAACCCGATTCCGTGGAGAAGCGTTCTCAGGCGCATTGCACGCATTTCGGACAAGCGCCTGACTGCTGCCATCCAGTTCGCGGCGATGTGTCTCCTCTTGCTGTTCATCTTCACGGGCGCGTTTGGTCATGTGCTGAGTGCTGTGTTCAGATCCCTCGCGTCCGGAGTCACGACGATCTCGACGGCGCCCGCGAGAGCGCCCAAGTAGCCGGTCTGACGTCGACCGGATGCTCCGTCTTGTCCGGCATCAGGGTCTCTGCCTGGGTCGCGATGACTGGCCGCTTGGGAGGCTCGCGTGGCGCTATAGCGTATGTAGCGTTACTTCGTCCCAGAGTGTACTATCGCGACATGGACTATAACTCGAGAGACCTCGAACGCTCTCTCGGCCGCAGGCAGGCTGCTCTCTTGCTGACCCTGGCCGAGCGGTTCGGTGCTGCGTTCACCGGCCAGCAGGCTCGAAAGCAGCTTGGGCCTCAGGCGCCGCAACTGGCCGCCGAGCTCCATGAACTTGCGTCAAAGGGCTGGCTCGTGAGCCTCGGCCGGGACGCGTACATGATCGCTCCGCTCGAGGCCGGACCTGACTCGAGTTCGTACGCGGTCAACCGCTACCTCACTGCGGCGACGATCGCCGGCGATCGGCCGTACTACCTCTCGTATCGCTCGGCCATGGAGATCCACGGCATGGCCATGCACCCGTGGCGAACCGTCTATGTGTCGACGCAGGCGCGCCTGAGGTCCCGCAGCATCCAATCCTTCGAGGTCCGTCCCGTGACCATCTCCGGGGAACGCCTCTGGGGATGGGAGAGCGTCGAGGTCCTGCCGGATCACCGGGTACACGTCTCCACGGCCGCGCGCACCATCGTCGACTGCCTGGACAGGCCTGAGTACGCGGGCGGCATCGGAGACGTTGCCGCCGCACTGTCGTTGGCGGGAACCGATCTCGATCCCGGCCTCATCGTCGATGCGGCCATCCGTCTCGGCAGAGTCTCGGTCATCAAACGCCTCGGTGTGCTGCTCGAGCTGGCGGGAGACGCACCGGACGATGCGCTCCAACGGCTCGCCGCGCGGGTGACGAAGGCGCCGCACGTCCTCGATCCGCAACAGCCTCGCTCGGGCAGACTCCACCCGCGCTGGAAGGTGTGGATGAACGTGCCCGACGGCAGCCTCCGTCAGGGCCTGGACTCGTGATCCGGTGCAACGAGATCGCCCGACTTGCCTACTCGCACGGTGTGCCTGAGAGGATCGTACGCAGGAGTCCGCAACTGCGCCGCCTCTGGGACGAGCAACTCGCCCAGCAGCTTCCGGCAGGCATGCTCCCCGGCTACGACGACGCGGAGCGGCGGTTCATGCGGGTGCTGCGAGGGCATGATCTCGGATAGCCTTGCGATGATCGCGGCTGGGAATTCCGATCAGTGCCGCGCGCGGACGCTGACTCGATCGATAGGGGGTTCGAATATGGACACGAACGAGATCTTGCGGGAGCAGTTGTCGCGACTCCTCGAGCGGAGCCAGGCGCACATCGACTTCGACGAAGCCGTCGCGGAGATCCCTGCGGAGGCGCGCGGCACTCGGCCGTCCGGCCTGCCGCACTCGGCGTGGGAGCTGGTGGAGCATATCCGTCTGGCCCAGCGCGACATCCTCGAATTCTGCCGGGATGCTCCCTACGCCGACAGGAATTGGCCTGACGACTACTGGCCGGCGACTCCCGAGCCGCCGTCGCGGAATGCGTGGGAGGAGAGCGCGGAGGCGATGCGCCGGGACCGCGAGGAGTTCCAGCGGCTCATGTCGGATCCTGGCGTCGACCTCTTCGCGATCGTCCCGCACGGGACGGACCAGACCTATCTGCGCGAGGCGCTCTTAGCGGCCGACCACAACGCCTACCACGTGGGGCAACTGACGGTCGTCAGGCGGCTGCTCTGAGCTTGGCTCGCGCCGTACGTGGTGACTTGTCTCCTTGGGGACTATGTCGGACAAGCGCCTGGCTGCTGCCATCCAGTTCGCGGCGATGTGTCTCCTCTTGCTGTGCATCTTCACGGGCGTGCTTGGACCCGTCTTGAATGCTGCGATCCGGTCGTTCGCAGCGAGCATGACGGGTGCCCCGGCGGCGCCCGCGCAGCCGTCCAAGTAGTCATGCGGTGCACGACCTGGGCCGTAGCGTGAGCACCCCCCGACCTGCGGGTATACCGTCCTTGTGCGCGCCGAGGGCGCGAAGGGGGCATTGAGGATGGGCAGCACTCAGCACTGGCTGAAGGATTCCGTCTTGCGGTCCGGACTCGTCATCGATCCTGCTTGGTTCCTCAGGCCCGACGGCGTCGACGGCTCGAGGACGATCCACGGCGTCGCGCACACCGAGTGCGTGCGCGCACATGCCCTGGAGCTCGCCGACATGCTGGGCTTCGACGCGTGGGAGCGCGAGGCGCTCGAGTACGCCGCGATCTGGCACGACATCGGCCGCACCGACGACGGTGCCGACTACTACCACGGCGCCAAGAGCGCGGGCAAGGTCGTAGGCCTCGGTCTGCACAAGGGAGTCGACCCCTTCGTGCTGGAGTCGGCGCTGTTCGCGGTGACCCACCACTGCGCGGACGAAGACCACGCCGTGCACCAAGCGCGCTGGTTCTCCGACCCCGAGGCCACCCTGCGGGTGTTCCACGCGCTGAGGGACGCCGAGATCCTCGATCG
>Ga0209540_10001393_pt1 | contig 18514 bp, 11 predicted proteins | sample BarGraIncu01121A_FD_184501 | JGI IMG/M metagenome (GOLD analysis project Ga0209540, IMG submission 184501) | Arctic peat soil microbial communities from Barrow, Alaska - Barrow Graham LP Incubations 011-21A (SPAdes) (version 2) | ecosystem: Environmental > Terrestrial > Soil > Wetlands > Peat... | reverse complement strand
CCCAAGGCCGGATGCAAGCAGGGACAATCCGTTATACGGATCCACATTGGGATATGTTGACGGTTCATTCATAAAAGTCAGAACGATAAGTCTGTCTTATACATTCCCGGTCTCACTTATTCAAAAAGCCAAAATCGACTTTTTGAAGGTATACGTGAACATCCTTAACCCTTGCGTTCTTTATTCACCTTTTGTCAAGGCAGGATATGGACCTGATCCTGAAGGAAACGGATATGGCGGTACAGTTGGTTCACCTTCTGCAGGTGGCAGTACTTCAATACCAAGCCGTGCTATCACTGTCAATGCCAACACTCCGGCAACCCGGCAGATCAATTTTGGCTTAAGCCTGAAATTTTAATTGTTAAAAAAATTACAATATGAAAAAACATTATATTCAAAAAGCTGCATGCCTGTTTATTGCAGTTGTTTTATTTGCAGTTTCAGGTTGTCAGAAACTTCTTGAGGAAAACCCCCGGTCTTCAATTGCACCGACATTTTTTGAAACGCCGGCTGGAATTCTGGGCGGGATAGCAGGTGTATATTCAGATTTAAGAAACCTCTGGGGAACAGAAGGATTCGGCGCAACATGCGTTGCAGGTACTGACGAGCATAAAATGGGAGGAAGTGCCAGCGGCCAGACTTTCTATACCTACAACGGGCTTGATTTGAATGGCATGTCAGGACTGTGGTCCATTGCCTATCAGGACATAAATACTTTGAACGGGGTAATAGAAAAGGCTCCGGCTGTAAGCCTGGATGACAATACAAGAAAGGTCTATGTTGCTCAGGCAAAATTCCTGCGTGCATTTTACTATTTTCACCTGGCAGAGACATTCGGCGATGTTCCTTTGCATATGACATTCCTTACGACTGCTTCAACAGCTGACTCACGCCAGCCGATTGCTGATGTATATGATTCCGTAATCGTGGATCTGAATGCTGCCATAGCAGGTTTGCCGGCAACGCCAACAGCTCCTTTCGGAGGGAAAGCAGCAACAATCGCTGCCGCAAAATTCCTTCTTGCAAAGGTATACCTGACAAGAGGCTGGTCAACTGCCGCACAATCAGGCGATTTTACCCAGGCATATACCATTGCAAATGACCTTATTACAAACAAGGCAACCTATGGGCTCGACCTTTGGCAGGATTATGCTGATGTCAACAAGGACGGGAATGATTATGGCAAGGAAGCGATCTTTTGTATCGACCATAACAATGACGCAAAATTTGGCGACTGGGTATCACAGGCATCTGGCGGCAAAATAAACATAATGGCAAGCCTTTACAGGCCAAATTATCCTACAATGAATGCAAACTTCCCGGCATCCGGTGGAAGTACTGTAATGGTAAGGGATGTGGCTAATGGGCGCCCATTTATTCGTACAACACCTAATACCGGTTATATTTATGGCCAGGCATTTGCTGAACGAGTCAATGATGCAAGGTACGATAAATCGTTCCAGACCGTATGGATATGTAATACAGCAGCAAATTTTACTACACCAAGAGGTACTCTCGTGGTAGGAAAAGATACCGCAATCTGGATGCCTCCTTATGAAGTTTCGGCTTCGCGTGTTGCTAATTTCAAGGGTATAATTCTGACACCTAGCGGAGCAAACGGAGCAAATAAATATACTAATGTTTTCTTCCCGGCTCTCAGCAAATTCAACGATCCTTCAAGAGCTAACATGAATGACCCTTCAGACAGACCTCTGGTTATCATGAGATTTGCCGAGGTATACCTGATAGCTGCTGAGGCAGCATTTAAAGGAGGAGGCACGCTACAGAATGCTGCAGATATGATAAACGTTGTCAGGACAAGAGCTGCATACAGGGCAAGTTACCCCACTGGACAAACTCTAGCCAGCTCTGTTGCTGCAATGCAGATCACTTCTGGCCAGGTGACTCTCGACTTTATTCTTGACGAAAGAAGCAGGGAACTTTATGGTGAACTCGTAAGATGGTGGGACCTTGTCAGAACCCAGTCACTGGTACGGAGAGTAACACTTTGGAATACTGAAGCTTCCCCGTACATAAAGGACTATCATGTACTACGGCCAATTCCACAGACATCTGAGATAGACCTTGTTACATCAGGGCCAAAATTTCCACAGAATACAGGTTATTAACGGGTAGAATTACTGTTAATTAGGTTAGGTTTGAGAACTGAGGTTGATTTCACAAAGAAACCTCAGTTCTCTTATTTTAGCCTTAGATGTACTAATCGGCCATAAAGTAGTAATCTTATAAGAAAATATGTATGAAAGGATTTTCTTCAACTGGACTGAAGACTTATTTTAGTCTGATGTGCTTCACTGTGTTTACAAGCACACAGGTCCAGTCACAAGTCTCTGCTAAGCTGGCAAGCAATGTAAATCGGCACCGCATTTCAATCAACGATGGATGGCGTTTTTTCAAGTACGATTCGTTAGCTAAAGCCGACAACCTGATGTACGATGTACGCCCTAAGGTTTTTGACTATAATGAAAACAAAGTTGCAGATTCAAAACCTACAGAGGCGGTAAAAGTTGAAGTAACACAGGAAGTGCTTAAACCCTGGATTTTACCATCGGGGAATGACTTTATTAAAGATCCTCAGAAACGACATATCCGTCCTGCTGGAAATCCTGGCAGTAATTTTCAATTTGTAAAGAGCAATTTCGACGATAGCTCCTGGGAGAAAGTAAATTTGCCTCATGACTGGGCCATCAAAGGACCATTTTTGACGGGTCGGAAAGCAAAGGTAGGCGGAGGAATGGGCAGACTACCGAGCAATGGAGTGGCATGGTACCGTAAAAAACTCGACATTCCGGCATCGGATGCAGGCAAATCTATTTTTCTTGATGTCGACGGTGCAATGTCATATGCCATGGTCTGGTTGAATGGTAGTTTAATTGGCGGTTGGCCTTATGGCTACAACTCCTGGCGACTGGATCTTACACCCTATGTTGTGCCGGGGGGAGACAATCAATTAGCAATCCGTTTGGACAATCCAAACAATTCATCTCGCTGGTATCCCGGAGGAGGAATCTATCGCAATGTCTGGATAACAAAGACAAGCCCTATCCATATTGGTCAATGGGGTACCTATATAACGACGAAAAATGTTTCTAAAACATCTGCTACAATCAATCTGGAGGTAACTATCGACAACAACGCCAGAACCGAGGCCAATATTGAAGTTATCACCATCATTTATGCTTTAAATGCTAAGGGTAACAAAATAGGAAAACCTATTGGAAATTTCACAACGTTAAACTCAAGGATTGTTGCAGGAGGAAGTGCTAAGGTTAATGGCTCTGTCTCCATTAAAAATCCAAAACTATGGGGACCACCGCCCACACAGAGTCCCAACCTCTATGTGGCAGTATCCACTTTGCTAATAAACGGCAACCCAATTGATGAATACGAAACACGATTCGGAATACGTTCTTTGGTATTTGATCCGGATAAAGGAATTTTTATCAATGGTGAACACATCCTCATAAAAGGTGTTAACCAACACCATGATTTGGGCGCTCTTGGTGCTGCATTCAATACACGTGCAGCCGAACGTCAGCTTGAGATATTACGTGAAATGGGGTGCAATGCTATCCGTACATCGCACAATCCACCTGCACCTGAGTTACTCGAATTAACTGATAAGATGGGTTTCCTTGTCTTCGACGAGATATTTGATTCATGGGAACTTAAAAAAACACCACTCGATTTTCACCTTATATTCTCCGATTGGTCTGAACCGGACACTCGCGCCTTTGTCCGCAGGGATAGGAACTGTCCTTCAGTAATCATATGGAGCTTCGGTAATGAAGTTGGAGAACAATATACAGGCGAAGAAGGTGCCAAAATAGCAAAGCAATTACATGACATTATAAAGGAAGAAGATCCAACTCGTCCCTCAACCTCTGCCATGAACTATGCAAAACCCTATATGGCCTTGCCTAAGGTTTTAGATATTATCAGCCTCAATTACCAGGGTGAAGGGATTCGTCAATCTCCTGAATTTGAAGGAACCGATCGCATCCGTACTGAGCCACAATACGATGCTTACCAAGCACAATTCCCAAATAAAGTAATTCTTAGCGGTGAAACAGCGTCTGCGGCTAGCAGTCGCGGAATCTATTTGTTCCCTGTGTCCCGGGAGCTTAGCGCGCCAATAAGGGATGGAAGGGGCGGCGACTCGAAGATCTGCCAGGTGAGCGCTTACGAACTCCATGCTGTTGATTTTGGTTCCACTGCCGACAAAGTTTTTGGTTCACTCGAGCGACATCCTTTCGTTGCCGGCGAATTTGTCTGGAACGGATGGGACTACCTTGGAGAGCCAACCCCTTACTACGAATCCCGGAGTTCGTATACCGGAATCATCGACCTCGCAGGGTTCAAAAAAGACCGGTTTTACCTTTACCAATCGCACTGGCTTCCCGATCTTCCCATGGCACATATCTTGCCGCACTGGAATTGGCCGGAACGTATTGGAGAGGTCACCCCGGTGCACGTTTTCACCTCGGGCGATGAGGCTGAATTGTTTCTTAACGGCAAATCGCTGGGTCGTAAGAAAAAGGAGCAGTATGAATATCGTTTGCGTTGGGACAGTGTAACATATGAACCAGGAGAGCTAAAGGTGATTGCATACAAAAACGGCAAGAAATGGGCTGAGAACGAGGTTAAGACTACCGGCAACCCCGAGAAACTGTTAGCCTCAACAGATCGTAAACTGATTAAAGCTGACGGGAAAGACCTGGCTTTCATTACGGTGCAGATTACCGATAAGGACGGGCTCGTTGTGCCACACTCAAATAACCAGATCGAATTTAGCATTGAGGGTCCTGGCGAAATTGTAGCAACAGATAACGGCGACCCAACTAACATGATTCCTTTTTCATCTAATAAGCGCGAAGCATTCAGCGGTCTTTGCCTGGCAATAGTCCGCTCCAGAGCAGGCAACCCTGGATTTATTACAGTTACAGTAAAATCGAACGGACTGAAAGATGCCCAGGTATTTATTAAAAGTAAATAATTACTTACTTACTTTAAAAAGACAATAGTACACTACTCATTGAAATTTACAGATAATTCATTATGCCGAAAAAGAGTAAGATAAAGCTATTTATATTTATTATACTGTGGACTTTCTGCGGAGTTACCTCCTGCAAGAAGGATGAACCTCCTGTTAAGGAAACCGAACTCCAAAAGAAAATAGATGAATATAACCAGAGTGATAAGGGATTAAAGGATTACTATACTTCTGACGATTACTTTTACATGGGAGTTGCTATACCTCCATCATTTATTGATAACCAGAAAAAGGCAGATCTGATCAAGCGTCATTTCAACAGTGTTACAGCCGAGAATGACATGAAATGGTCTTCCCTTCAGCCAACGGAAGGTATCTTTAATTTCACGAATGCCGACAAGATAGTTGCCTTTGCTCAGGACAATGGCATGAAAGTGAGAGGTCACTGCCTTTGCTGGCACAACCAGGTCCCTGCCTGGATCTTCAAGGATGGTGATGCCGACGCTTCAAAAGAGCTTGTTTTGCAGCGCCTGCGGACACACATAACCACGGTTGTTAATCATTTCAAAGGGAAAGTATACGCGTGGGATGTTGTCAATGAGGCTATTGATGATGGCACTTCTGTCTACAGGGCTTCAAAATGGTACACTATATGCGGCGAGGATTATATCTTCGAAGCATTCGCAGCTGCCAGGGCAGCGGATCCTGATGCAAAATTGTTTTACAACGATTATTCGGCTATCGATCCCGCCAAGAGGGATAAGATTTATGATTTGCTCGTAAAATTGAAAGCCCAGAATCTTGTCGATGGCATGGGTCTGCAGGGGCATTGGAACATTAGTTACCCCTCCAATACCCTTATCAATGATGCATTAAACAAATATAAATCCCTGGGACTGCAAATACAGATCACAGAGATGGATGTGTCCGTATATACTTCCAACTCTGATCCCGAAAGCTCATATACAGATGCTCTTGCGCAACAACAAACAATTGCTTTTGGAAGATATTTCTTGGCATTCCGGAATTTTAAGGATGATATTACGGGAGTCACTTTCTGGGGACTGGCAGATGATTATACCTGGCTCGACAATTTCCCTGTACCTGGCAGGAAGAACTATCCGCTCCTGTTCGATGAGAATTTAACCCCCAAATCCGCATATTTTGAAGTAATTGATTTTTGATATTTATGATGAAGGCCAGGATTTTCTTTCTGTTGGGGTGAGGTTGAGTAGCGATAAAAGTGACTGAGGCCGATAAAGAATGGTAAGCCTCAGTTTTTAATATTTTTTATGTTTTAATTTGTGAATTATCAGGGTATATTTACAGAGTATTTATCAGTTACAGACTAAATAATTATTCAAATATGAGCGATATTCTTAAGATGCTTTCCTATTGCGTGGAGGTTGGGAAAATGGATAAGTTGTCTCCATACCCTCCCAATATGAAAGGCGAAGATGGCGCTGATGAACTGGCAAAACTTGCTCTTGATAACGGTGCAAAACCGGGTGACATCCTCGAAAAGGCTCTTATACCCGCCATGGCTGTCGTAGGAAACAGGTTCAGCAAAAAGGAAATATATGTCCCTCAGATGCTGATGGCTGCAAAGGCTATGAACAGTGCTATGAAGCATTTGAAGCCATTTTTCCAGTCGGGCGAGACGAAACGCAAGGGTAAATTCATAATAGGTACCGTTTCAGGCGACATGCATGATATTGGGAAGAACCTGGTTGCAATGATGATTGAGGGCGGCGGTTGGGAAGTGATCGATCTTGGTGTAGACGTCAGCACTGAAAAGTTCATGAAATCAATCGGAGAGAATCCTGATGCTGTAATAGGACTATCAGCTTTGCTGACAACTACTATGGAAAACATGAAAAAGACAGTTGAGGCGATAAAGGGGAAATACTCAGACTCAAAAATCCTTGTAGGAGGTGCACCGTTAACGATGGATTACTGTAAACTTATCGGAGCTGATTTTTATTCTCCCGATCCACAGGGAGCAGTCAACTATCTCAACAAACTGGTTTCATAACTTAACTTGATAAGAGTTATAAACGATTTGATATTATATAAAAAATAACCCCCTTTCTTATTTCCCCCAAGGGAGGGCCTAGCGCTAAAAATTGCCCAGTGGGCGATTTTAGCGAAGGCGCCAGGCTGCCGCGAGGGTTCCTTCCCCCGTGAGGGAAAGCCTGCCCCGCTTCGGCGGGGGTTAGGAAGGGGGTAAGAATAACTGGAAAAATGAAGACAATCCTCAAAGGCAGATTAAAAGAAGTAATAATTGATACCGAAGGACCTGTAGTTATAATTGGTGAAAGCATTAACCCGACACGAAGGAAAAAGCTGGTCTCTACATTACAGGAAGGCAATTTTGATTTTGTCCTGGAGCTGGCAGAATCACAGATCAGGGCTGGAGCCGATGTGCTGGATGTAAATGTGGGCTTCCCCGGTGTGGATGATGTTAAGCTTCTGCCTGAGACTGTAAGAAGACTGCAGGAAAGATTTGATGTTCCGCTATGTCTTGATTCGCCAAACCCCAGAGCAATTGAAGCTGCACTTAAAGCAGCAGTCGGGAAATGCCTTATAAATTCAGTCAATGGTGAAGAAGCTTCGTTGAAAAATCTTCTTCCGCTTGTCAGAGAATACGGAGCTGCGATAATAGGTCTCTGCATGGATGATGACGGGATAACTCATGATCCTGAAAAAAGAGTTTTAATTGCGGAAAAAATCATTGAGAGAGCTGTTAAGGCCGGCATCAAACCGGAAGATATTGTTATTGATCCTCTTGCTATGGCAGTCAGCGCCGATCCAAGGGCGTGTCTTGTAACTCTCGAAACTATAAGGCTCATTCATCAGAAGCTAGGACATAATATCACCCAGGGAGCAAGCAATATCTCTTTCGGGCTACCCGACAGGGAGTCATTGAATGCCGCTTTTATGACATTGGCAATTTATAACGGCCTTACATGCCCCATCGCCAACCCCGAGAAAATCACAGCTGCTGTCCGTGCTGCAGATCTGGTCCTTGGCAGAGATGATTATGCCGTAAGGTTCGTCGAATATTTCCAAAACCGTCAATAGTTATTAAGTTAAACTACTTTAAAATAATTGAATGTCAGGCATTAATCCTGCCCGAAGATGGCAGCCCGCTTTTTACCCTTTTAAAAAAGAGAAGTTTTCACGGAGGCTGCTGGCTAAGATAGAGCTTTGCGCAAAAGGCCCTCTCTTTGGATGCCGGATGTGCGGAAACTGTCTGCTTCAGGAGACTGCATTTATCTGCCCCATGGAGTGTCCGAAAGGAATGAGGAACGGCCCTTGCGGCGGAGTCACTCCTGAAAAAAACTGTTATGTTGATGAGACAAGAAAATGCATCTGGTATGCAATCTATAACAGGTCTCTTAAAACCGGCAGGGAAGAAAAGCTCCTGGAAGTTCTTCCTCCTCTCGACTGGAGCAAAACAGGCACAGAAACATGGGGTGATATTGTCAGTCAGGTAAGGAAAACAGGTACAAGCTATTTTATCAAAAGTCTCTTTTCAAGAGATAAGGACAAGAAGGATAAGGCCTGGGATAAGGTTTTCAAAACAGTTCGTCAGCCTGAATGGTGGAATGGCGACTCTGAATATCACAAGCCTGCATACAGTGGGCCGGCATCGGGACTGGAAGCTAAGCTGCGTGCTGGTAAATTTGTCGTTGCAACCGAGATCACTCCTCCATTAAGCTCAGGTACCCAAAAGCTTATAAACGATATTGCCATTGTAAAACCATGGGTATCAGCAATCAATTTCACTGATTCATCGTCAGCCCGTCCGAGAATGTCGAGTCTGGCATGCTGCAAAACTACAGTTGACAATGGTGCTGAGCCTGTCCTTCAGATTGCTGCGCGAGATACTACCAGGACTGGATTGCAATCGGCTGTCATGGGAATAAACAGCCTGGGTATAAAAAATATTCTCTGCGTAACCGGTGATAGTTCAAAAGTAGGACCTTCGCCAACAAGCAACATGAATTTTGTTGATATAGATTCCGTCCAGATGCTATGGATACTGAGGAGAATGAGGGATGAAGGCATTTATCTTGATGGCAGGAAAATGAAAGAGCCTCCAAAATATTTTCTTGGTGCTGCTACAGCTCCGCTTGCCTCAGACCCGGTTCTGCAGGCTATCCATGACCAAAAGAAAGTGAATGCCGGTGCTCAGTTCTTCCAGACGAACCTTGTATTTGAACCGGAATTGCTTGATCCATGGCTGGAACAGCTTGACAAAAGGGGCGTTCTTGAAAAAGTATTTATACTTCTGGGGGTATCTCCTCTGAAGAGCTATAAGCTGGCAGAATACCTTCATACAAGGGTGCCCGGAGTAAGATTACCCCAGGGTGTACTTAACAGGATGGAAAAAGCAGGTGAAGGGGCTCCTGAAGAAGGAGTCCGGATCGCACTTGAAATTATCGATAAGGTTAAAAATAAAAAGGGGATAAGCGGAATTCACCTGATGACCATGGGGTGGGAATCAATAGTTCAGAGAGTTGTGACAGAATCGGGATTATGCCCCCCATCCCCCCTGAAGGGGGGCTAAAACCAGGAATTATTTTAAGTCCCCTTCAGGGGATTTAGGGGCAAAATAAAAAGATCAGAATTTAATGTATACTTCAAGTACATGATTTATAAAACCTTTCAATTCGATTTCAAGGATCTGAAGCTCACTGTCTCACAGATTGAAAAGGTATTGGGTTACACTGAAGAAAATTCAGAAACACATTTCAGTGAACTTATCGGAAAAGCTCTGAAGGAAGCCGCTGAAGTATGCACAATAAAAGCTGAATACAGGATATTTGATGATATCTTATTCAATGATCCTGATAAAACAGTTTCAGTCAATAACCTCACTTTCGACATAAAAAAAATAATATATGGCCAGCTGAAGAAATCTGAATCTGCAGCTATTTTCCTGTGCACTGCCGGCGAAGAGATAGGGGAAATGAGCAGACGGGCAATGAAGTCCGGCGATCTCCTGGAGGGTTATATTTATGATGTTGTCGGAAGTGAAATAGTTGAAGCGGCTGCTGACCTTATGCAAAACGATCTTGAAAAATCGATGGCTTCATCAGGCACGAAAATAACAAACCGTTTCAGTCCTGGGTATTGTGGGTGGGATGTCTCTGAGCAGCATAAGCTATTTCAGCTTCTTCCCGGAACTTATTGCGGCATAAGGCTTTCAGCTTCAGCATTGATGGATCCGGAAAAATCGATCAGCGGAATGATCGGTATTGGAAAGAATGTAAGACATTTGCCTTATACATGCAATTTATGCGATATGAAAGATTGCATATACAGGAATCTGAGGTCAGAAAAGAAAAAGAATTAATTATTATTAACCATTCAGATCAGGGAATTTTCTGAAATTAGGCGAAAGAAATCCATAATAGCCATAGTGGTTATAGTAGCTTGTTTTTTCTAATTATGAAATCAATAATTACTTATTATAAAGATGAAAACGATAATTAAAAACTTTAATCTCATAAGATTATTTGTTCTTCTGCAATTAATCTCAGGGACCTTTGTCTTATCGGCTCAGCAAACTGTTGAATTTCCTTATCAGAACCCGGCTTTGTCAGTCGAAGAGAGGGTGAATGACCTTGTCGGGAGAATGACAACTGACGAAAAGATAAGCCAGATGATGAATGCCGCGCCTGCAATAGACCGCCTTGGCATCCCAGCGTATAACTGGTGGAACGAATGCCTTCACGGTGTTGCCAGGGCAGGCCTTGCCACTTGCTTTCCGCAGGCAATCGGGTTAGGTGCAACATGGGACCAGAACCTGATCTTCAGGGTTTCTACAACAATTTCTGATGAAGCTCGCGCAAAGCATCATGAGTTTATCAGGAATGGCTCAAGGAAAATATACCAGGGTCTTACATTCTGGTCACCTAATGTCAATATATTCAGGGATCCGCGCTGGGGCAGGGGACAGGAGACTTATGGCGAAGATCCGTTTCTCACCGGGAAAATTGCAGTTCAGTTTGTAAAAGGACTTCAGGGCGACGATCCGAAATACTTTAAAACTATCGCCACACTGAAGCATTTTGCTGTTCACAGTGGCCCGGAACCTGAGCGGCACTCATTTGATGCCATTACTGATGAGAGGGATTTCAGGGATACTTACCTCCCTCAGTTCGAAATGGGGATCAAGGAAGGCAAGGCTTATTCAGTGATGTGCGCCTATAATAGCTATAAGGGCGAAGCTTGTTGCGGAAGCAGCAACCTCCTGAACGGAATTCTCCGCACGGAATGGGGTTTTGACGGTTATGTAGTATCAGATTGCGGCGCAATCAGCGATATCTACAACGGCCATAAGGTAGTTGCCACAGCCGCTGAAGCTGCTGCACTCGGCGTTAAATCCGGAACCGACCTTGAATGTGCTTCAGTCTACCGGAATTTGAAAGAATCGCTTGACAAGAACCTGATAACTATACAGGATATTGACGTTTCATTAAAGAGACTCTTCACTGCAAGGTTCAGGCTTGGAATGTTTGATCCGCCTGAAATGGTAAAATATTCAAAGATACCATACAGTGTGGTGGATTGCGAGCAAAACAAGGCTCTTGCCAGGGAGACAGCACTTAAATCAATTGTTCTGCTCAAGAACAAAAATAACATCCTTCCGCTTAAAAAAAGTGTCGGTACTGTTGCCGTCATAGGTCCCAATTCCGATCAGACTTTTGTGCTTCTTGGTAATTATAATGGGACTCCTTCCGATCCGATCACTCCTCTGCGTGGCATTAAGGAAAAACTTGCAGGAGTTTCTGAGGTTCTTTATGCCCAGGGCTGTCCATGGGCTGCCGGGATGCCGGGACAGAAGAGTCCGGAAGAGCTGAAGGCAGAAGCTCTTGAAGTTGCCGGGAAGGCAAATGTCATTATAATGTGCATGGGCATCACTCCAAAGCTGGAGGGCGAAGAAATGAGAGTCACTGTTGATGGGTTCAAAGGAGGTGACAGGGTGAGGATTGACCTTCCGGATGTTCAGCAGGACCTGATAAAGGCTATTTACGCTCTCGGCAAACCGGTCATCCTGGTACTTCTCAATGGCAGTGCCCTGGCTGTTAACTGGGAGAAGGATAACATACCTGCAATACTTGAAACATGGTACGGCGGCCAGGCAGCAGGACAGGCTCTTGCCGATGTAATCTTCGGGGACTATAACCCGGGTGGACGGCTTCCTGTAACATTCTATAAATCAGTCAACGATCTTCCTTCCTTTGAGGATTATAATATGAAAAACAGGACGTACAGGTATTTTACCGGCGAACCACTCTTTCCATTCGGATTCGGACTTAGCTATACTACTTTTAGTTATAAAAAACTGAAGGTTAACGAAACTGTTAATATGGGTGATTCAGTCAAAGTTGCCGTTAATGTGAAGAATACCGGGAAACTTGCCGGAGACGAGGTTGTTGAGCTTTATTTATCAGACCTTACAGCCGATGTTCCTGTTCCTATCCATGCTCTCAAAGGCTTTACCAGGATCCACCTTAACCCCGGTGAGACAAAAAGTGTAGTTCTTACACTTTCTCCCGATGCATTTTCAATAATTGACAACGATAATCAGAGAAAAGTAAAACCTGGTGATTTTGAGATTTCTATCGGCGGTCATCAGCCAGAAAATAAAACAGTAAAAAATGAACCCGGCATCCTGAAGAAAGTGATAAAGCTTATATGATTTTGATGCCAGTTAAAGGTTATATTCCTCAATATTTAAAAGTGATTTGATGAAAAAGCTATATAGCATTATTTGTTTTGCCATTCTCTTTAGCACGATAACATCCGGGCAGTTTTCACGGCAGGCCCAGGACAGTATCCGTCAGCTCACACAAAAAGATTATAAGGATATGTGTGACCTTATCGGGATAAAGGCAACAAGGCCGGGACCGTCGGGTACACCAACCGCACCCAATGCAGCGAATACCGATGAGGCAAAAGCAACACAGTATACCTCGCTTCCCGATCCGCTCATTCTGAATAACGGGAAAAAGGTAAAGTCGGCAAAGGTGTGGTGGGGGAAGCGCCGCCCTGAGATAAAGGAATATTTTGACAGGGAGATTTATGGACGTGTCCCTGCCAGCGTTCCGAAAGTTACATGGGAGGTGGTAAGTGTTACAAATGATACTGTTGGGAAAATACCGGTAGTTACCAAAAAACTGTCAGGACATGTCGATAACTCCTTGTGTCATTCAATAAATGTAAACATTGACCTCACATTTGCAACACCTGCATCGGCAAAAGGTCCGGTACCTGTGATCATGGAATTCGGTTTTGTTTTCCCGGCAGGTGCCCGACCTGCAGCTGCACCGGCTAATCGTCCGCAGGCGACCGCTCCCAGGCCTCAGATGCCGGCCGGTCCGACATGGCAGCAGCAGGTTCTTGAAGCAGGCTGGGGCTATGCAATAATTGCCCCCGGAAGCATCCAGGCCGATAATGGAGCAGGACTGAGAAGCGGCATCATTGGCCTTGTTAATAAAGGAGGTCCCCGGAAGCCAGACGACTGGGGTTCACTCAGGGCTTGGGCCTGGGGAGCTGACAAGGCAATGGATTACTTTGAAACTGACAAAGCTGTTGATGCAAAGAAAGTCGGGATTGAAGGACTTTCGAGATATGGCAAGGCAGCTATCGTTACTATGGCATATGATGAAAGGTTTGCAATAGGATTTATTGGTTCTTCAGGAGCTGGAGGGACAAAGCTTTACCGTCGTATATTCGGCGAACAGGTTGAAAATCTTGCAGGATCAGGTGAATACCACTGGTTCGCTGGCAATTTTATTAAATATGCTGCAGATCCCTTGACTCAGAACGATCTTCCCGTCGATTCTCATGAGCTCGTAGCTATGTGTGCTCCCCGTCCGGTATTTATCAGTTCAGGATCCCCGACTAACGGAGATGCATGGGTCGATGGTAAGGGAATGTTCCTCGCTGGTGCTTATGCCAGTCCAGTCTATGAACTGCTTGGCAAGAAGGGAATGGGGACTACTGAAATGCCTGCGATTGAAGCAGGATTAATGGATGGAGATGTTGCTTTCAGGCAGCATTCAGGAGGGCATACAACCGGACCGAACTGGCCGTTCTTTATCCAGTTTGCAAAACGTTACCTGGATAAATAATAACCCTGTACTCACCCCCTTCTTTTCCCCCTCTCTACTTCGTCTACCCTTTATACACATTTATTTTGAAATCTTTTAACCACAGGATAACACGGAGTTACATGGGGTAAATCACGGAGTAATTTACGGATTAAATGTTTAAATAAATAAGGAGATTCCTCGCTAACGCTCGGAATGACAGGGTTGTTTTGAGTAATAGGGTAAGCATAGGCGATTCGCTCAAGCGAATCGCCTATGCTTACCCCCCTTATAACAAATGAACTGTCATTCCGAATGAATCCGCCAGTTGGCGGAGAAATGAGGAATCTCCCCTGACATAAACGGAATGATTAAAAAGATGTGTATAAAGGGTAGCTGCTTCGCAAAGAAGGGGGCTAACTAATTATATATAAAACAATTCCCCCTCTTTCCGCCAGCTGGCGGAAAGAGGGGGAAAAGAAGGGGGGTGAGTACAGGTAGTTCTACTTTCCGTTCTTATATCTTTCGAACTGTCCTGCTATATCAGCCTCAGTGCTTGTCCCTGAATGAACCAGCACCCGATATCGGAGGAGGAGCGTAGTTCCTTTCTGCATGAAAGTCTCTTCACCATTCTGTGGCCAGTACATCGGGGTAGGTGAAATAAATCCATAATCGCGCGTGAACCATGGCGAAGGGTACCAGGGATTCGAGGGATGCTGCATAATTGCAAGTCCTTCGGTTGCATTACCTCTTTTCCCGAAATAATCGATCCAGGGAGAGGCTTTCCCGAAGGTTTCCTTTTCACCTTTTGCTCCTTCGGCATTTATCATTGTGCCTCCGTTTTGCACGGAGAGATCTGAAGCCATCCTTGCGCTGAAAAGAGAATGGTTTGTCTTTTTGATATGAACATCAATAAGCATTTCCATAGTTATTTCGGCATCAATCTGAGTCATTGTTGCCGATGGAACCGTAATGGTGAATTTTCTTATGTCCTTAACAGGAGAGAGTGCTCCCGGACGGCTCCATATGCATTCATCAGTTATGATCAATGTATCGCCGCCCTCCTTTAGTATCTGGGCATTTACTGAAATGATCCTTCCACGGTCAAGACCCTCCTGCCAGTAGTTCCCTTCGTTAACCTGGTCACAGCCAAAGAAGAGTGAGCTGTGATGAGGCCATATGGCATTTCTCATAGATGTGACGGATCCTCCCGAAACCGGACCATTTACCGGGAAAAAGAACGGGTACTTTTCATCTTCTGAAAAGATATAGCTGGTAAAATATTTCCCGTCTATTGTTACATTGATCTTTGAGCCGACTTTTACTGCAGTTATCTTGGTTGCCTGTAAGGGCATCGAGATAATGGCTGCTCCCAGAAGAAGCAGCCATGATTTAAATATATTCCTCATTATAATGCTGGTTTACATATGGATATAGGTTGTTCCGTACGGTTTACGCTGCGGTCTTGAAATCATGCTGTTTGCCTCCTTGTCGCCGATAAATTTTTCAGTATCCGGATCCCAGGTCAGCTTCCTGCCGATCTTCATCGCGATATGTGTTACAAGGCATACTGTGCAGGCACGGTGCCCTATTTCGACAGGAGAGATCGGCTCTTTGCGCGATTTGATGCAATCGAGCCAGTTGCCCTGCTGTGAATCGCTATGGTAGAGGTGTATTTCGTTGGGACCTATTACCGAGGTCAGGATCTTAGGATCGCTTGCCGAGAGAGCCGGATTACTCTGGCCCTGAGGAATCGGGTCGCTTTCAGTTGCGCGGTAATTGCCACGGGTAACGAATATCCATCCTTCAGTACCTTCATACCTGACACCATTGGGATAGCCTCCGCTTGTGAGCATTGTAATACCATTTTTATATTCAGCCTTGGCCATGAAATCTCCGTGAACATTCCAAAGACCATGTTTCGGGAAATCTGCAACTGCTTCGATTGAAATTGGGCCGGTAAGTTCAGTATCCATACCCCATGCTGCAGAGTCGAAATGATGCTGTCCCCAGCCTGTTATCATCCCGGCGCCAAACTGCTCGCATCTAAGCCATCCCGGGCGGTCAGTGATGCTGTTCTGCGGATGGACCCTCATTTCGGTATAGTAAACCTCCGGTGTTGATCCCAGCCACATATCATAGTTGAGATTTGCCGGAGTCGGCATTTCAGGTGCATCTGGTCCGGCCGGGTCTCCCGGAAGACCGATCTTTACAGTTTCAAGCTTCCCGATCCTGCCATTCCTGACGAGCTCGGCGGCAACCCTGAACTGTGCGCTTGAGCGCTGCTGAGTTCCCACCTGCAGGATAACCTTCTTGCGTTTGATAACATTGCTTAAGAGCCTTCCTTCAGCAATTGTAAGAGAGGTCGGCTTTTCAAGGTAAATGTCCTTGCCCGCCAGAGCTGCCTCAATTGCCGGCTGTGAGTGCCAGTGATCAGGTGTCGTTATCATAACGGCATCAATGGATTTGTCATTGAGGAGCTCTTTATAGTCTCCATGCATTTTTATATTTGCATAATTGCTGTTACCGGTTTTACTGGAGTAGAAGCTTTCTATCCGCTGCTTGGCGAGTTCCATTCTCTTTGAATCGACATCGGCAACCGCCACTACCATGGCATTATCGAATCTCATCGTGGCGAAAATGTCACCGCTGCCCTGCCTCCCGTTACCGATCCATCCGATGTTGATCCTGTCGCTGGGAGGATTCTTTCCGATAGCACTCGCAGAGATGATTGTCGGGAAACCTTTTAAAGCGACTGCAGAAAAAAGAGTTGCCTTTACCGAGGTGTCGACAAATTGTCTCCTTGAAATAGGTTGATTTTTAGATTTTTGCATCTTATTCTGTTTTTAGGGTTATTTACTATTTCAATTTTCCGTGATAACTTTCCGGAGGACCAAGATAGCTCGTTTTTAAACCACCTGTATTAATAATGATTTTCTGGATCACGACTCCGGGATCGACCATCCATATTTTTAAAGTATGATAACCGGGAGAAGTTATCGTGTGATTTGACGTACTCATCCTGGAGTTATCGCTTACTGATTTTTCCCAGTCGGTATTCCTGTTCTGAGCGTTGTAGTTTTCAGGGACCAGGGTCAGGATCTGTGCAGGCTGATCATCAAATGAGACAGCGTACTGAAGTCCTCGCCCCGGTATGAAATTCAAAGTCGGGGAGAAAACAGACTTTACTTCAAATGTTCCTGCACTAAAAAAATATATGTTGTACTCGAGGCATGGAGAATCTTTGCCAGGAGAAGCAGACTGGGCATCTGCAGGAGCATTTGCCCTCAATGCCGAAAGAGTATGTCCATAATTTTCAATTATGCTCCAGTAACGATTCCCTGTAGCTGTGTTTTTAGAATAATGTTCCGCTTCTATCGAAACAACTCCCTCGGTTTCAACGAATCCATTCACAGATCCGGGCAACGGTTGATCAGGTTTCAAAGCTTGCACTTTTACATTTACAGTTGTCCCGACACCCGAAATACTTATAATTCCGGCTTCATGTACGCCCTCAGCTTTGTCCCAGTCCACTGAAACCAGAATCCGTTCCTCCTCATTGATGTTTCCGGTTAATTTGCTGACTCTTATCCAGGGATTATCCGATGATACAGAAAATTCAAAAGGTGTGTTTCCCCTGTTAAAAATATCTATATAATGAATTTTCTTTGTATAAACGTCAAATTCAGGAAGGGTAGGTATGTTCTCAGAACCGGGCCACACTTCATCTGAACCTTCAAGCGAGATCCCCATTTTTGCTCCGGCAGGAATATCAACCTGCTTCAGGTTTATGGCTCTCAGACTGTTTACAGGAGGATCAGCCCACGAGTTATAACCAAGGTGTGACTGGTCCATAAAGTGGTTCCATTTTCCGCCGGCAAAACTACGATTATAATATCCCATCAGACTGGTGTCCTGGCTGAAAAGCTGGCGTACACGATCTGCTATAGTATTTGTTGCTGCACGGCCCTGTCTGAAATACAGATCATTTTTACCTGCGGTGACATATATCTCATTAACAAGGGCAGATGCTTTGACCGGGAAAAGGATAAGCTGATAGAACGCATCATGTTTCTCTGGGGGAAGCTTTTTATACAACTCTTCGGCTTTTGCTGCAAGCGAGTTATAATCGCTGACTACTTTTTCTCCTTCATTATAGCTAATTATACTATAGGTGGAAGGTGAAAGAAGCTCCGGTTTTCTGCGCCCGTTGTATTTAGTGTAGAGCGACATTATATCAGCAATATCCGGGGCAAACTCAGGGCCAAATTCCCGTGCAGCCCAATCCCTTGTATATTCATCAATGTTTTCCCCGGTCAATTGATCAGTATTCCATGCAAGATCCAGGAAATATTCTATCGGGAACTCATAACCTTTAAAGTGACCGGCA
>Ga0209540_10001392_pt1 | contig 18516 bp, 16 predicted proteins | sample BarGraIncu01121A_FD_184501 | JGI IMG/M metagenome (GOLD analysis project Ga0209540, IMG submission 184501) | Arctic peat soil microbial communities from Barrow, Alaska - Barrow Graham LP Incubations 011-21A (SPAdes) (version 2) | ecosystem: Environmental > Terrestrial > Soil > Wetlands > Peat... | reverse complement strand
TAGCAATTATCTTGATGACAACTACAAAGCGGTTGAAAGCGTGAATTTTCTTGATTCACTCTATCCGCCTCTGGTTGTTCTGATGCGAGGAATTCTCATTGTTATTGTCGTGTTAGCTGCCAGCGGACTTTTAGGACCACTCTCGGTTTCTGTCGGTATTGTCGCTGGTTCTGTTGAATTGATGACTTCATTATTTACTCCAGTCGAATCCTTAGGTATGGAACTCCAGGGAATCCAGCAATCGATTTCTGGAATCAAACGTGTCAATGAATTCGGCAATGAAGCGGACGAAGAACCGAAAATCGCGATAACTGCTTCACAAGTCGTTCCGGATCGTTCCAAAGTCGTGATTCATTTCAACAAAGTCAGTTTCGGTTATGAGAAAGACCAAGTCGTACTTGCCGATATTGACATCACTGTCCAAGCACTCGAAAAAGCCACGTTTATCGGGCGCACAGGCGTCGGGAAGACGACCCTCTTCCGATTAATCATGGGACTATTAAAACCGACGAGCGGTAACATCACCGTCAATGGCGTTGATGTCTATAAAATCCCGAACGAAATCAAGCACCAAATTTTTGGTTATGTTGATCAATCATTCTTATCCATCAATGGAACCATTAAAGATCAAATAACACTGGGAAACGATTACTCGGATGAGATGGTTTGGCAGACCCTTGAATTTATTGGCCTCAAAGAATATGTCGCCGGTTTGGAAAAAGGGTTCAATACTCCATATGAAGCTGGGCTTTTCAGTCAAGGGGAACGCCAATTACTTTCCATCGGGCGCGGGATTATCGCTAACCCTCCAATTCTCTTGCTTGATGAAATGACGGCCAATCTTGATTCACTCACTGAAAAGAGAATCAACTTGGTATTACAAAAAGCCAGTCTCAGCAGAACCATTTTGTCTATCTCACATCGATTATCTAGTATCAGTGACGCTGATAAGGTAATCTATATTGAGAATGGGCGCGTCCGTAAAGCTGGTTCAAAAGAAGAAGTATTAAGTCTCGACGATTTCCGCAAGGAACTCGAAATCGAAAAACTCTGGAGGTAACCTATGCGCTTTTCATTAGCAGAATACGACGATTTACCGAAAATCATGTCAATTATCCACGATGCCCAAGTGTTTTTGAAATCCCAGAATTCTGGTCAATGGCAAGACGGATACCCGACTGAAGAAATCCTTAAGATTGATATCAACCAGCAGCGCCTTTATGTTGCCAAGGCCGGCAAGGAAATTTGTGGCTTGTGCGCTGTGATGAACTATGATCCCGATTACGCCACCTTGACATCTGGAAGTTGGATCATCAAAGTCCCATATTTGGTCATTCATCGTTTTGCCGTTTCAGATAAATACCGCCGCTCAGGAGTTGGGCGATTCATGCTCATCGAAACCGAAAAACTTGCAAAAAGACAGCAAATTTTTGATATCAAAGTTGACACGCACGTGAAAAATCTTCCGATGATTTCGCTTTTACAAAAGTGTGGATATGAAAAACGGGGCGAAGTTCTGCTACAAAATACAAAAGAGAGAGTTGTTTTTGAGAAAGTGCTCAAATGAAAACTATTTTGCATTTGAAAGATGATCAGTATCCATTTACGTATATTGACCAAATTCGAGAGATTTCTCGGGCCGTTGTTTTTAACGATAAAGGCGAGATTGCCCTAACCAAACTTCTTGCTGACGATAAGTTCGGACATCGCGATTATTATGAGCTTCCCGGCGGTGGTGTCCAAGTAGGCGAAACGTTTGAACAAGCAGCACTGCGGGAAATCGAAGAAGAAATTGGTTTTTCCGGTGAAATTGTTGCCGAAATCGGTCAAGTGATTGATGTCTATAACCTAATCCACAGAGAAAACCATAATCATTATTTTCTAATCAAAGCGCACGAGTTTGTTGGAACCCGTATGGAAGAGAAGGAAAAACACCTGATTGAGAAAATCGTCTGGGTCGAGATTGATGAAGCTAAACATCTGTTTTTGGCGATGAACGATTTCATGTTAAGCGGACTAGTAAAAAGGCGTGAATCTCCCATATTGGACCTTGCGGGAGAATTACTTAAAAAACTCAAGCGATAAAACTTTACAAGATTGGTCAAAATAGTTATTATTAATAGGCTATCTATGGCGAATGTGGTGAAGGGGTTTAACACACCTGGCTGTGAACCAGGCACGCGTGGGTTCAAGTCCCATCATTCGCCCCATTAGTAAGATTGAACTATGCCGTCATGGTGTAGTTTTTTTTATTTGTTTTGTTTTGAAATAAGGTCCGGCGACCTCCTTTTTTAAATGAGTATGCCGATTGGAGTTTCTTGGCTATAATATAAAAGGATGAATCGAGGCTGGTAATGATGAAAAAAATCTTTAAATTGTTGTTTGGTCGTTTTTTTATTGTTGCGATTTTGATCATCATCCAGATGTCGATTATTCTTTCTGCCATTACTTGGTTGCAGGATTACAATCACTGGGTCTACTTTGCCTCATTAGCATTGAGCATCGTGATTGCGTTTTTTATCATCGGAAATCGAACGAATCCAAGTTACAAAATTACCTGGTTAATTGTAATTCTCGCGATTCCACTATTCGGTGGCATTTTATATTTGATTCTTGGCAACAAAAAAATGAGTAATAAAAAGCAAACGAAATATCGTCCCATGAATAAAGTGGTTCGTGAGATAAATAGAAAAGGTGAAATCGTTTTCTCGCATCTCCAAGAACTTAACCCTGACGCAAGCGCGCAAAGCAATTATATTCAGGAAACTACAGGCTATCCTGTTTTTCAAAATAGTCCAATCACTTATTATGCCTCAGGAGAAAAATATTTTCCTGATTTCATAGCTGAACTGGAAAAGGCCGAAAAGTTTATTTTCATGGAATATTTCATCATTGAAAAAGGCGAAATATGGAATAACATTCTCGAACTTTTGAAACGAAAAGCAAAAGCAGGCGTCGACGTTCGGATCATCTATGACGACTTGGGTTGCATTGAGACGCTGCCAGCCAATTACTATAAAAATCTCCGCAAAAACGGCATCAAAGCTTATGCATTCAACCGGTTTATTCCATTGGTAAATGCTCGTTTGAATAATCGAGATCACCGTAAAATCTGTGTCATTGACGGTCGAGTAGGCTTTACTGGCGGAGTCAATTTAGCCGATGAGTATTTCAATAGAAAGAAAAAGTATGGCGTTTGGAAAGACAATGCGATGATGATCAAAGGCGATGCTGTAAAAAGTTTGACATTAATGTTCATTTCTTTCTGGGATGTCTTAAGCAATAAAGTCGAAAAACTCGATCAGTTCATTCCTCTAACACAGAATTCCATCGACAACCCCTCGACTGGTTTTGTTCAGCCTTATGTCGATAGTCCATTAGATAATGAAGCTGTTGGCGAAAATGTCTATCTGAATTTAATCGGGCGTGCCAAAAAATACCTCTATATCACGACACCGTATTTAGTCATAGATAATGAAATGATTGTTGCTTTATCGAATGCAGCGAAACAAGGTATCGATGTGCGAATCGTTACGCCACATGTTCCTGATAAATGGACAGTTTTTTCTCTTACACGTTCATTCTATCTTCAACTAGTCGAAGCTGGAGTTAAGATTTATGAGTTTACGCCCGGATTCATGCATCAAAAAGTGTTTTTAGCAGATGATGAGTTTGCCACTGTCGGAACGATTAATTTGGACTTTCGGAGTCTCTATCTTCACTTTGAAAATGGTGTTTGGATTTTCAATGATCCGGTAATTAAAGATATACGAGCTGATTTTGACAAGATATTTGTCAAATCAGAATTGATGACACTTCAGAAATGCCGAACATCCGGAATAACTAAAATTTGGCAAAATTTCCTTCGCGCATTTGCTCCAATGCTATAAAAAATACGGCGTTATCTCAATCACCGTTTGCAACACGACTAGAAATATTTGCTATACTATTTTCATAAACATAGATGGAGGAATTTTCTATGAAATATAAATGTTTAGTTTGTGGCGCTATTATCGATAGTCCAGATGAATGCCCAGTATGCGGTGCTCTTGCAGATCAAATCATTCCTTTTGAAGAGGAAAGTGCTCCGACCAAACCTGCTAAGAAACAATACCGTTGCCTTGTTTGCGGCTCAATCATTGATAACCCAGATAAATGCCCGGTTTGCGGCGCTCGCCATGAGAAAATCGTTCCGCTTGAAGAAGCCAAGCAACCTGCTGCTAAACCCGAACCAAAACCAACCCCTCAAAAAGGGAAACAACAGTATCGCTGCGAAGTCTGTGGCGCTATCATTGATAACCCCAATGAATGCCCCATCTGTGGTGCCGGTCCTGAATGGATTAAGCCTATTTAACGATTGAATGTTTCGTTGATGAGACTCCCTACGATTAGGGAGTTTTTTCTATATATTTGAATCCGTTTATGATAGAATTACAAAAAAGAGGGACTCATAAAATGAATGTTCGATTTATAAACGCTCGTCTTCTTACTATGAAAAACGGTGCCCATATAGCAGAGGGGGAACTCTGGGTAAAAGGGGATCGTATTTCGTACGTCGGAGAAACGAAAAAATCGACACTGAAATTTGACAGAGTCATTGATTGCCACGGCAATGTTTTAATGCCGGGTTTTAAAAATGCACATACGCATAGCGCCATGACCTTTTTAAGGAGCTATGCTGACGATTTACCATTAAAAGAGTGGCTTTATGATAAGGTTTTTCCTCTTGAAGCACGTGTTACGGTGGAGGATATATACCACTTAAGCAAATTAGCTTTTGCAGAATATGTCGCGAGCGGAATCACTGCCGACTTTGATATGTATTACCATCCTGAAGAGGTTGCCAAAGCCAGCGTTGATTTTGGGTTCCGCACCGTGTGCCTCGGAACTGTGACAAAGTTTAAGGAATCAGTTCCAGAAATGGTAAAAAGCTATAAAGAAATCAATGGCAAGAATGGCCTGGTTACGTACCGTCTGGGTTTTCACGCCGAGTTTACGACGAATGAAGAAATTCTCGTTGCATTGAGTGCGGCTGCAAATGAATTGGAAGCTCCTATTTTTACTCACATCAGTGAAACTGCTGCTGAGGTCCAAGGTTGCATTGAGCGACATGGGACAACCCCGGTCCTTTACTTTGAAAAATTGGGTTTGTTTAATCATGGTGGCGGTGGTTTCCACTGTGTATGGCTAACCGATGAAGAAATGAAACTCTTTAAAAAACGGGGCCTTTGGGCTGTTACATGCCCTGCGAGCAACGCAAAACTATCAAGCGGCGTTGCCCCCATTCAAAAGATGGCGGATATGGGAATAAATCTTGCAATTGGCACCGATGGACCTGCTTCCAACAATTCCCTCGATTTCTTTAAAGAAATGTTTTTAGTGACGGCATTACAAAAAATCATTACAAATGACCCCAAAGCTGCTAATCCCTACATGATTCTTGAAATGGCCACAGTTGGTGGCGCACATGCGATGGGTCTCAATGACGCTGACATTCTTGATACTGGAAAACTCGCCGATATCATCATGATCGATTTGAATAAACCGAACATGCAACCTATCAATAACATTATCAAAAATCTCATTTACTCGGGTAATATTTCTAATGTCGCCATGACAATGATTAATGGCAAGATTCTGTACGAAAATGGACAGTACTTTATTGGCGAGCCGATTGAAAATATCTATCAAAAAGCCAATGAAATTACTCAACGCATCAAAAGAAACAAGTAAATGCAGTTGTAGAAAAACTCACTTAATATAAAAAAACTCGGTGGCAAAACCGAGTTTTCTTTTTGCATATTTGATTCTAGTCGACTAATGCCATATACATATCGAAGAAAGCGGTGATAATCGGCTCATGATATATAGCCCAAGAAGGATGCATATCCGTCGTTCCCTCTGCCGGAACAGAGAGGTATTGACCGAGAATGTTGGCATCAGTGTAAGCAAATGTCCGTGTGCCATCATAATAACTGCGGGTAATTTGGTATGGGTGAGATCCATCTCCGGGTGCCTCATATGAGTCGTTATAGATTACGGACATATCCTTGATAATCGACATATCGACCCCAGGGAGATTTCCATTAGCTTCGATATATTGGAAAGTTGGAACATATCCTGTCGCATAGCCAAGGGCAACATTAACGACGTTGCTCAAGCCATAGTTATCTTTGAAAGTCACCCATCCTGGAGTGTTGTTTCGATCGGTCGAATTCCATAGGCCTTCGCCTTCGACATCGAGCGCATAAATCTTTTTCATGTCTGGATGAGCGGTGGCGTAGGATTTATAAAAGGTTTTGGCTGCATAGGTGCAATCAGGGCAAGAAGGGCGACCATAGTAAACGATGAATTTGTCGTCAGCCGCGAACTTGGCATCTAATTCCGCTTTTGAGATATAAATGAATGTTGGAAGGACAACTCTTTCCTCAAACCAGGCTTTAAATGCGGCAAAATCGGTAAATGGCTTGTTTTTTGTGGCATTTCCGGTCACATAGGATTTGTAGAAAGCAAGCGTGCCATCTTTATAAATCCCGATGATGGGTGTGTCAGCGGTGGAAATCGGAAGACCGTAGTGCTCGGTCTCATATTTGATTAAGGAGTCTTCAAGCGTATAAATCATGACGCCTTCCTCACTAATGTATTGATTTAGAATTGGGTAAAAATCGGTGGTGCAACTGCAACCCGAATTCGTAATCACGATAACAAAGTTACTCTCTGCCTCGACTAACGCAGAAAATGAACTGTATTCAGATAAAGTCACATAGGTTGTAAGGTTCGAATAACCAGTAAGAAGATTAACCTTGTTGTCCGCTGGGTTCGTGCCGCATCCGGAAAGAACTGCTGCAGACATCATGATGGCGGACATTTTGAGCAATTGTTTTTTCATATTCGTTCCTCATTCAAGCACATAATATCTTATAACAAGACCAATATGATTACAATAATTGTAATAAGTGCAGAGCGTACCTAACTTTTTATTGAACAATCCTGATGTTTGTCTCGGTGAACGGTCTCTCTCTAAATCTGCAAATACAGAGTCTAGAAAAAAGCGTGAAAGTTACTGGAAGATTCACCTGGAAATAATACTTTATCTTTTTACTTGAAATCATATTGCATTTTAGTTTCAAAGTGATATATATTTTGATAGACGCATTATTCTAAAAATTCACATGCAATTTTAGTATAAAGACGCGCAGAAAATACAAATAAAACACGTGGGGAAAAGCGATGGAAAACGACAACATTATCATTCGCCTTGAAGATATTTCCAAAGAGTACGATGGCAAATTTGCCGTCGAGAATTTTAAATTATCGGTCAAAAAAGGCGAATTCGTCACTTTCCTTGGTCCTTCAGGATGTGGAAAAACGACGACGCTCCGCATGATTGGCGGTTTTGAAATTCCAGACAAGGGCCGAATCATCCTCAATGGACAAGATATTACCAATATGCCCCCTTACAAAAGAGCGGTAAATACGGTGTTTCAACGCTATGCGCTTTTTCAGCACCTTAATGTTTATGACAATATTGCCTTCGGCCTAAAACTCCGTAAATATGAATTCAAAGTCGTGGGTACGGACGGTGTCACTAACGTAGTTTCCCGTAAATTAAATGTCGATGAAATCGATGAACGTGTGATGAAAGCTTTGAAAGTCGTCGACCTCGAAGAGTTCGAAGACCGCGATGTCACTACTCTTAGCGGCGGCCAACAACAACGCGTCGCGATTGCCCGTGCCATCGTCAATGAGCCGAAAATCCTTCTTCTGGACGAACCTTTAGGCGCTCTCGACTTAAAGATGCGTAAAGAAATGCAACTTGAATTAAAAGAAATGCACCGTAAACTAGGCATCACCTTTATTTATGTTACGCACGACCAGGAAGAAGCCTTGACAATGTCCGATACCATCGTCGTTATGAAGGATGGTGCGATCCAGCAAATCGGGACGCCGACCGAAATTTACAATGAGCCCGCGAATGCTTTCGTGGCCGACTTTATCGGCGAAAGCAATATTTATAACGGCACGATGATTGGACCCAAGCAAGTCCGTTTCCTCAATGCCAACTTCAAATGTGTCGATGATTTTCCGCTGAATGAGAAAGTTGACGTCGTCATTCGGCCTGAAGACATCATCCTTGGCAAAGTTGGTGAAGGCACGGTCAACGGAAAACTCGTGAATTCCGTTTTCAAAGGTACTTATTACGAATATCTCTTTCTCGTTGGCAAGAGCGAAGTCGTCGTTCAAGATACCCGTATTTTTCCTAGGAATTTTGAAGCATCGATTAGTGCTGATCCCGAAAACCTACACATCATGAAAAAAGACATGATTACCAATATTTATCCGGATGCATGGATCAATAAAACGAACAAAGTCGTGATTACCGATGGAACTTTCCAATGTGACCTCACGCAGTTGATTTCGGGCTCCCATCTCGATGATGATGGGTATTTAGTCGATGTCAAGGGCGTTAAGTATGACTTGACTGATGTCGATGTTACGGCCGAAATTGCCTTTGGCGATATCGAAATCATCGATAATGAAACCGACGGCGACGTCGCTGGTGAGATTATTCAAAGCATTTATAAAGGCGACCATTATCAAGTGATTATCCGTACGGCGGAACAAGAAGATTTCGTCGTGGATACTGAATATACATGGAATCCGAACGATCGTGTGTCTGTCCATATCGATCCTAAGAAAATCAAACTCAAATTAAAAGGAGACATCAAGGATCATGTTCTCTAATTTCCAGCGAAAGCGGCTGGCGATCCCTTATGCCATCTTTCTTCTCCTTTTTGTCTTACTCCCGCTTTTGGTCATTCTTGTTTATGCCTTTACTGATGCTGATTTTCATGTCAGTTTTGCGAACGCCGGCGACTTTTTTACCTCTGATAAATTCAGCACCTTGATTGTCAGTCTTGTCTATGGGGCCATCAATACAGTGATTTGTCTCTTGATCGGTTTTCCGATTGCCATGATTCTGGCAAACAAGAAATATAACAAAAATGTCGTGATTGTCTTACTATTTGTCATGCCGATGTGGATTAACTTTGTCATCCGCATATGGGCGTTACGCGATTTGTTGTCATGGGTCGGCCTTGAAGGCGGGCGTTATCCCGAATTAGCGACGATTATCGGCCTTGTTTATGACTATCTGCCTTTTGTCATTCTTCCTTTATACACCACCATGCTCCGTATGGACCGTAGCCAAGTAGAGGCGGCCAGCGATTTAGGGGCAACGCCATATCAAACATTTACGAAAGTGATTATCCCTCTCACGATGCCAGGCATCGTATCGGCAGCCATGATGGTGTTCATGCCCACCATCTCGAGTTACGCGATTGCCGATATTTTAAGCGAATTTACCGTCACGCTTTTCGGAAAAACGATTGAAATCTACTTTTCCCAGAGTAACTGGCACTTTGGAAGCCTCCTTGCGCTCGTCATGTTGTGCTTGATCGGCGTGTCGACCCTGGTTACCAATAAAGTCACCAAAAAAGGCGAAGAGCGGGTGGCCTTATGGTAAAGAAAGTATTGGCCCGAGGCTATGTCGGCCTTATACTTCTATTAATATACCTTCCGATTTTCGTGCTCATTGTTTTCAGTTTCACCGATAGTTCGAACGTTGGTACCTGGAATGGTTTCTCGTTTATTCTCTACTTGCGGTTATTCCAAAACCAAGAAGCGTTAGGGGCGCTCGGCAATACTTTGCTCCTCGCCGTGAGTTCCGCGACAATCTCCACCGTCCTCGGCACGATGGGCGCCATCGGCGTTTTCTACTCTAAAAAGCATTTTAAGAAATCCATGGAACTGGTGACGCAGCTTCCCATCATTAACGCGGAAGTCGTCATCTCCCTCTCGCTTGCCGTTCTATTCGTTGCCGTCGGCATTGCCCGCGGTTTCGTGACGCTTTTGATTGGCCATGTCGTGCTGACCGTTGCCTTCGTCTATCTCTCCGTCAAACCAAAACTCCAGCAAATGGATCCGAACACCTATGAAGCGGCGCTGGATTTAGGGGCCACCCCGAATTACGCTCTCCGTCACGTCATTATCCCGGAGATTTTGCCAGGCATCATCGCCGGCTTCATGCTCGCCATCACCTTATCGCTCGATGATTTTATCATCACGACCTTTCTTAGAAACGTCGAATTTGAGACACTTTCTACCTATGTCTACGCGTCGTTACGTAATATGACGCATTTCCCACATGAACTCCGAGCACTCACGACACTCATCTTCATCATGGCCATTGGGGTCTTGATAGCGAATAACGCTTTATCCAAAAAAGAGGCCGCCAAGAAGATGACAGCATTATTACAGAAAAGGGGAAAGATCAATGAAAAAGACTAAGTTTTTGTTAGCTTCTGTCCTACTCGGTTTATTGGCGAGTAGTGGTTCACGCGCCGTTGCTACGAATGCCGCGGGTTTGACGCTCAAGATATACAACTGGGCAGACTACATCTATGAACAGGATTTGGAAACGGATCCCGCCAGCGTGATCGCGCAATTCGAAGAATATGCGAGCGCCAAATACGGTGAAACCGTCACGGTCTCATATAGCACCTTCGATACCAACGAAACGATGTATAACCAGGTGGCTGGTTTAGGCGAGGATTTTGACCTCATCTGCCCAAGCGACTACATGATCCAGAAGATGGGAAAAGAAGGCTTGCTTGAAAAATTCAATTACGACAATTTGCCGAACTATACTACCAATGCCTCACCCTACCTTGTGAATCGTCTTGATAGCATCGCGGTCGGCACTGACAAACTCAGCGATTATATGGCTGGCTATATGTGGGGGACGATGGGATTAATCTATAACCCAGAAGAAGTGCTTCCTGCCGATATGACCTCATGGGCATCGCTTTGGTCATCTACCTATTATAAAGAAAGCTCCGTTAAAGACTCGATGCGGGATACTTATCTCGTTGGGCTCATTTATACCTACCGCGACGAAATAAACGCTCTGAAAGCGGAATATGAAGCCACGACGATTGATGCCGCGACCTATAACGCCGGGTTGACGGAAATCCTGAACCGCCGCAGTGACGAAGATTTAGCTGCCGTCCTGACATCACTCAAAGCTTTAAAAGAAAACATCTATGGTCTCGAAGTCGATAGCGGCAAAAACGATATCGTCACGGGCAAAATCAACATTAACGTCGCCTGGAGCGGTGATGCCGTTTACAGCATGGACGTGGCCGAAGAGGAAGCTGATAAGTTTCTTAATTACACGGTGCCTGAAGAAGGCAGCAATATTTGGTTCGACGGTTGGGTTATGCCTGTCGGCGCGAATACCGACTTAGCCGAAGACTTCGTTAATTTCCTCTCCGATCCCGCGATTGCCATCCTCAATATGGACTACATCGGCTATACCAGTTTCATTGCCGGCCAAGACGTCCTTGACCGCGTGAACAATCTCTACGGAACTGCGACTGGTGAAGATGTAGATTTATCCTATTTCTTTGATGGCACTGTCGACATTACTTCCTCGATGGTGGTCAAAAGCGATACCATCGGCCGTCAGTTCTCCGCCCAATACCCGGACTCAGAGACGATTACCCGCTGCGTCGTCATGGAAGACTTCGGCGTCGACAACGACAAAGTGGTTGAAATGTGGTCCAACTTTAAAGCCACGACGTTAGGCCTTGCTGCCTATCTTGGCATTGGCGCCGCCATCCTCGTGGCCATCGGCGTCGGCGTGTATTTCTTTCTTCGCCAAAAGAAGAGCCAACGCCATCTTCGCCAAAAAGCAAAAGGCCAAAAAAAGTAGCCATTCTTTGTAATTGAAACGGATTAGTGGCGATGTTATACTAATAAGCGTCGCCACGGACGGTTCCTTAGCCAAGTGGTAAGGCAATTGACTGCAACTCAATGATCGTCGGTTCAACTCCGTCAGGAACCTCCATTCGCTTTCGATAAAATTGCTTGTATTTTATTGCATTTATGCTATATTGTATAAGCCCATGCGCCCGTAGCTCAATTGGATAGAGCACCAGACTACGAATCTGGAGGTTACAAGTTCGATCCCTGTCGGGCGCACCATGACGGGAAATAGCGCAGTTTGGTAGCGCATCTGGTTTGGGACCAGAGGGTCGCAGGTTCAAATCCTGTTTTCCCGACCAGAACATAGTGCCATCGTGAAAGCGGTGGCTTTTTTCTAGTAAAAATGGTCATTATTCTCTTGAAGAATAAGAAATGACTCACTACAATTTAACCATTGGGAGGTCATGATTATGACAGAAAGCTTTAAGAAGTATCTTGCTGAGTTTATTGGAACGTTGGTATTAATTTTCTTTAGTTGCGGGACTGCGATTTTTGTTGGCGGCACCGGGTTAGAACCCGCTGCGCGTTATTTGATTATTTCCTTAGCCTTTGGTCTATCTGTCGTCGCCATGGCCTACGCCATTGGACCGGTCAGCGGCTGCCATATTAATCCGGCGGTCTCGCTTGCCATGCTCATCCTTAAAAAAATGTCCACGAAAGACTTCATCGGTTATGTCATCGCCCAGATCTTAGGCGGCATCGCCGGCAGCGCGATTCTTCTCGCCGTCGCGAAAAGCACGAACATCGGCGATACCTTGCTTGGCGCCAACGGTTTCGGGGCTTTCTCCTCGGTTAACCTGACCCTTCTCGGCGCCTTTATCGTCGAAATTTTCTTCACCTTTGTCTTCGTCTTTGCCGTCATCGGCGTAACCAGCAGCGATAAGACCGCCGCGGTTGCCGGAATCGTCATTGGCTTAGTCCTCACCTTCGTTCACTTCATCGGCATCCCGCTCACCGGCGCGTCGGTCAACCCGGCCCGCAGTTTAGCGCCCGCCGTTATTCTTGCTCTTGGCGGCGAATTCGGCCCCTTATCGCAAGTTTGGGTGTTCTTGATTGCTCCGTTAGTTGGTGGTGCCTTAGCCGCTTTGACTTCCAAGTTCCTCTTACCAGCAAAAAAATAATAATGAATCAAATGAAACGGCCCTCAAGGGTCGTTTTTTTATGAAAATACAATCTACTGTATCGATTATAGTGTAAAATAAAAATCACTTCGATTTGATTATGAAAATCCCTCAATCAAGGGACAGAGGAAACCAAAATGGCGGAAATAATAGGAAATCCAATCTTCGAACCAACTCAAGTAAAGAAACCATCCGCGTGGAAGCAGTTTCTCGATTACCTCGTGAAGACGACCAATGGCATGGCGTTTGGCTTATTCGCCACGCTCATTATCGGCGTTATCGTCACCCAAATCGGTAATCTGCTCCATTTCGACTTCATGCTTTTCTCCTATACAGTCAATATCGGCACCTACATCATCGCCCTTGGAACCGTACTTAAAGGCTTTATGGGACTGGGCATCGGCATCGGCGTCGCGTGGGCGCTCGATCTTAAAGGCTTACGGCTCATCTCCGCAGGTGTGGTGGGCGCCATCTCGACCGCGACCGCGCTGGTCGTCAAATCCGATCCGCTGGTCTGTTATATCACTGTGGCCTCGACTATCGCTTTAGCGGGCTTGATCGTGAAAAAGAAAACCTCTTTTGATATCATTCTTATTCCTTTATTATTCGTGACGATTGGCTTTATCATCGCCATCATCATCGATAGCCCGGTCAGTTATGTCACGACGCTTGCCGGCGAGTTCATCAATAGCGCCACCGTTTATGCCCCGATTCCAATGGGGATTGTTGTGGCTGTCGCCATGGGCCTGGCCCTCACCTTGCCCATCAGTAGCGCCGCGATTGCTATCGGTTTCCAGATCTCCGGGATTGCCGGTGGGGCCGCCGTTGTCGGCTGCTGCGCCCAGATGCTTGGTTTTGCCGTTCAAGGCCGGAGGGATAACCCGATTGGAACCACGATCGCGACCGGTCTAGGCACGAGCATGATTCAGTTTAAAAACATCCTTAAGAAACCGATTATTTGGTTACCGACGATTATTGTCAGCGCCATCCTCGGTCCGCTCGCGACCACGCTCTTTGCCGCCCAGTGTTTACCGGAAGGCGCCGGTATGGGAACGAGCGGTCTGGTCGGACAATTCGCTACCTACGCCGCGATGGGCAATACCGTTCGTACCTGGCTCACCATCGGGATACTCGAAATCGCCTTACCGATCATCCTTGTCTTCGTTGCCGACCTCTTATTCCGTAAATTCAAATTATATGGCGATGGAGACTTTAAGATTTAGCTTTTCAGTGATATGCTTATCTCGGCCATGCGCCCGTAGCTCAATTGGATAGAGCGCCAGACTTCGAATCTGGAGGTTACGAGTTCGATTCCTGTCGGGCGCGCCATTTTAGAGGTTTGTTAATTCTCCAACGGGGCAAGTAAATTTGCTTGCAATGAAGAGTTAAAACTTATATTATTATCAATGCGTAATCATGACGCGAGCGGGGTCATAGCTCAGTTGGGAGAGCGCCTGGTTTGCAACCAGGAGGTCAGGGGTTCGATCCCCCTTGACTCCACCATCTTAAATCGAAGCGAAATTGCTGCTTCGAGCGGATGAAATTGACATATGAATTGGAGGCAGTCATGGAAAGAATGAATCCAAAAGTTAACGCTTATTTCGAGGCCAGCAAGTGGCACGATGAAGTGGTGGCCTTACGGACAATCATGCTTGAAACTGAACTGACCGAAGACTTGAAGTGGGGCGTACCATGCTACACCTATCTTGGGAACAACGTGGTCTTGATCCATGAATTCAAAGACTACTGCGCGCTTCTATTTATTCAAGGTGCCTTATTAAAGGATACCGATGGCATTCTCGTCCAACAGACGGAGAACGTTCAAGCGGGCCGTCAGATTCGTTTCACCAGTCTACGCCAAATCGTCAGTCTCAGCCCGACCTTGAAGTCGTATGTCCTCTCGGCCATCACGAATGAAAAAGCCGGCTTGAAAGTGGCGTTTGTCAAAGAAACCGAATTGAAGTTGGTCGAAGAATTCCAGATGGTTCTCGACAAAAATCCTGCACTGAAAGCCGCCTTTGACACTTTGACGCCCGGACGTAAACGTGCTTACAACCTTTATTTCTCTGCTGCCAAGCAATCCAACACTCGCGTTACAAGAATCGAAAAGTGCATCCCAAAGATTCTTGAGCATAAAGGACTTGACGACTAGTTGATACGATACGACAACGCAATGGCTGTGTAGCTCAGTTGGTTAGAGCGGCCGGTTCATACCCGGCAGGTCGAGGGTTCGAAGCCCCCCGCAGCTACCATTGAAACATAAGATTTGATAGCGATATCAAGTCTTTTTTTATTTATCATCGATATTTTGCATGAGTATTTTCTTCTACTTTGTAACACAATAATATATAATTACTTAGTGCCACGCTAAGGACCCTTAGCTCAATGGTCAGAGCTTCCGGCTCATAACCGGCTGGCTGTAGGTTCGAGTCCTACAGGGTCCACCAAACACGGAAGATTACCCAAGCGGTTGAAGGGGTCGGTCTTGAAAACCGATAGGGGATGCAAGTCCCGCGAGAGTTCGAATCTCTCATCTTCCGCCAGACACTAATTAAATGCCTTTATCGGCATTTTTTTATACACTTTCGCCAAATGGCTAAAGAAAACACGATAATTGAGAGGACACTTCAATAAAATGCTAAGATAAAACTAATCATTAAAAAGGCGGAGCATCGCATGAATCTCTTCTTTATCAGCAGTGTCATTCTTTTACTCGGCGCCTCAGCGGTCCATCTCTATTTTTGCTTTAAGGAAAATGAGCTGGGCCGACGCGTCAGTAAAGTCTTTTTGATGCCTTTAATCGCTCTATCTTTAATCGCGCTCGGTTCTCGGGAACTGGCACTTTACGCCGCAGTATTCTTTGGGTGGATCGGCGACCTCTTCCTCATCTTTAAAAACCGGAGCCATAAATTCTTATTCTTCGGGCTGATCGCTTTCTTTATCGGCCACGTTTTATTTATTCTCGAAATGATTTTGAAACTTAGTTACCGTCTACCTTTTCTGCTCGATGTCGGCGCGCTTGTCTTTGGCATCTTTTTTGTCATTGGCGCTTATGTGGTGACCGGTAAAAAGATGGGCAAAATGGCGTTCCCGGTCAGTGCCTATGCCTATGCTTTGTTCATCCTTTTGGTCATGGCTTTGCTCTTGGCTTTCGATCGAAGCCGTATCGTTCTCATCTTCGTGTTTTTCGGTGCCCTTTTCTTTATCATCAGCGACACGACCATCGCCTATACTTACTTTTACCGCGATATCAAGCGGCGGGACTTCTATATCATGATCCCGTATCTCCTCGCGGAGTTGGGGCTCGTGCTCGGCCTTGCGTTCTTCATGCTCGGGTAAGAAATGCCGCAAATGATGCGACGAAGATTAATTATTTTGTAATTGACCGGAAAACTTTATATACTAAAAAGAGAGACAAAACAACCCAAAGTGTATTCAAGACACTTTTACGAACAGCCAAAACGGAAGCGTAGGGGGTAGTAAATGCAACATGAAATACATGAAGGCCGACTGCTTGACAAGAAGGGGAATTTAACCGAACCCGGATTTGCCTATCGGCTCGTCAAAGAGTACCGGCGTAGAGATATTAAAGCCGGAGCCCTCCGGATTAAGGAATGGGATTATTACTATATCGGTAACGCCCATTTTGGCATTGCTTTAACCATTGATGACAACTCCTATATGTCGCTCGTAAGCGCCACTTTTTTAAACTTTGACGAGAAATGGGAAAAGACCAAAAGTGTCATGGGCTTTTTGACGCTTGGAAAAGTCGGCTTCCCGTCTTCTTCCGCCGGTGGCATCACCAAGATCAAAGGCAAAGGTTTTAATTTTGTTTTCAATAACGACGGCGAGAACCGTCACTTGATCTGCGATATGGAAAACCTCGACCGTGGCAAGCGTTTCCATGTGGATGCCGTTCTTTCGGAAACGAACCGCGACAGTATGGTCATCGCCACGCCCTTTAGCAAAAAACGCCATTTCTACTACAACCAAAAAATCAACCTCCTCGAAGCCACCGGCAAGGTGACATTCGGCGATGCCTCTTATTCACTCGATGGTTCTCTCGGCGTACTCGACTGGGGCCGTGGGGTATGGACCTACAAAAACACTTGGTACTGGAGTTCGCTTAATGCCCGTTATGAAGGCAAACGGATTGGTTTCAATCTCGGGTATGGTTTCGGCGACACCAGCGCTGCGACCGAAAACATGTTCTTCTATGACGACCAAGCCTTTAAACTCGAAGATGTCAGATTTAATATTCCTAAAGACGCGAACGGACAGGAATGCTATATGGGCGATTGGACGTTTACCAGTAGCGACGGGACCATTAATTTGACGTTTAAGCCGACACTTGACCGCCACAGCGCCACCTCGCTTTTGGTGCTCAAATCGATTCAGCATCAAGTCTTCGGAAAATTCAGCGGCTATATCTACGCCAACAGCGAAAAAATTGAATTTGACGATTTGCTTGGCTTTGCAGAAAAAGTCATTAATTACTGGTAAAACAAGAACTAATCCTTGAGTGAACGGCGCGCAAACGCCGTTTTTCTTTTATTCACGTCTCCATATTGCTATAATCACTAATGTGTAAAGAGTGTCCTCTTTCACCAAGGAGAAAGTTCATGTCAACGTTCATTTTGGAAACCAAAGACTTGACGAAATGCTATAAAAAAATAGTGGCCGTTAATCAAGTGAATATGCATATCCGCCAAGGCGATATTTACGGCTTTGTCGGCAAAAACGGCGCGGGCAAGACCACGCTCATCCGCGTCATCACCGGCGTGGCCGAGAAAACCTCGGGTTTTTATTATCTGTTCGGCGAGACCAATCCAAAAAATTTCGTCAAGAGCCGCGCCAAGATGGCCGCGGTGGTTGAAAACCCGGCGATTTACCTAAACTCGGACGCTTACGACAACCTGAAATCCCAGTGCGTGCTTTTGGGCATCACCGAGAAGGCCGACGACGCGATTGCCACGGTCATGGAAAAAGTGGGGCTCACAAGTTTACTCCAAAACCGTAAACTGATTGCCAAAAACTATTCGATGGGCATGAAGCAACGTTTAGGCATCGCCATGGCGCTGATCTCCAACCCGGAATTACTCGTGCTTGATGAACCGACTAACGGGCTCGATCCCGAAGGCATCAAGTCGATGCGGCTACTGTTACAGAAAATCAATCACGAAGATGGCGTCACGATTCTCATCAGCAGCCATATTTTAAGTGAGTTAAGCAAACTGGCGACCACCTATGGCTTTATCGATAAAGGCCGTCTCATCGAAGAAATATCCGCGGAAGAACTCGATAGGCGTTCGCAAAAGGGCGTCATCCTGACGATTAAAGATACGGCCAAAGTACCGGAGATACTCCGCACCCTTGGCATCACCAGCTATGAACTGATTCCGACCGGAGTTCGCATTTTTGGAGAGATTAAAATCACTGAAGTCATCGTGGCTTTTGGGACCGCTGGTATTGTCGTCTCTAATATCCACGAACAGAATCAGGACCTTGAAGAGTACTTCATCAACCTGATTGGAGGCAAATAACCATGGGACGCTTATTACGGCTC
>Ga0209540_10001391_pt1 | contig 18524 bp, 15 predicted proteins | sample BarGraIncu01121A_FD_184501 | JGI IMG/M metagenome (GOLD analysis project Ga0209540, IMG submission 184501) | Arctic peat soil microbial communities from Barrow, Alaska - Barrow Graham LP Incubations 011-21A (SPAdes) (version 2) | ecosystem: Environmental > Terrestrial > Soil > Wetlands > Peat... | reverse complement strand
CCTTTTGACGTGTCCGGTCACAGCCAAGAAACGAGCGCGCCCAATCTCTCCAACGGGCCGTTGCCAACCCAAGGGCTGGGGCGGGCGCGCGCCGTTTCAAATCTTCTCGATCCACCTGTTTCCTGGTTCAGGGTGCGGGGTTCGTTGCTTCCAGTCGGCCTAGGCGCCGACCATCGTCCAACCCAAATCTTCGGGCTTGGCCCGTCCGGTGCGCCAGCGCCACAGATCCACCGCCATCTGCCGCGCCAGCGCCACGATCGCTTTCTTCCTGGCCGCCTTACTGGCCTTCACGTTGCCCAACACCGGCCACCATTTTTTCACCAGCTTGCAGTCGCGCTGCCACAGCACCAACCGCCAGGCCAGTTCGATCAGCGCGGTGCGCAGCCGCACGTTGCCATGTTTGGTGATGGGCAGCAGATGGCGGCTATTACCGCTGGCGCTGACGCCGCCACACAGGCCGGTGTAGCTGCCTACCTGCCGCCGGTTGTCAAAACGATCCCATGACCCTACTTCCCGCTCGACCAATTCATAGGTCAGGCCGCCCAGTCCCTTGGGGCGCAGAGCCGGCGCAGCGGCTTCCAACTGGGTCGTGGCCGCGTCCAGTTCGGTCGTCAGGTTGGTGAGGATGCGCCGGAAGACTTCCAGTCGTGCCACCAGCCAGAGCGGAAGCCGGACTTGGAGTTCCTCCCAGCGCCGACCGGCCCACCAGCCTTTCTTTTCCCGGTGGCCCTGACTCAACAGCAATCCGCGACCTTGAGCCGCCACGCGCTGGACTTCGCGGCGGAGTTGTTCGCGTTGCCGGCTTTCCACGCGCTTTTGCTCCTGCTCGGGCGTGGGTACGCGCACGGTGGCCAGTGCGTGCGTGTTGCCAGCCACGTAACGATCCAGACGCTGGGCCAGTTCCTTGGCGTCGCTCGAATCGTGGTTGACCCCGGTGTGGCGTTCGTCCAAGCACACGGGTTGGACGATGACGTTGGCTACGCCCAAGGCGACGAGTTCGCGGTGCAAGCCGTAGCCGAAGGGGCCCGCCTCGTAGCAACTGTGGACTGTGTGGGCCAGGGTGAGCTGCGTTTTGATCCACTCGCGAAACTTGCCCCAGGCAAATCGCTGGGCGGGTTGCGGCGCACTGTGGTCGAGCATCCGCACCACGACGATGGTGTCGGCATGAACGTCCAGTCCCAGTTTGATGGTTTGATACGTTTTATTCGCGGCTTGCTCCGCGCGAACTTCGGAGTTATTCAGTTTTTGTGAGTTCATACGTTGGTGGGTGTAGCGCTTCGGCGCCCGCCCGCCAACAACTCATGTCATCTCTCCCCGCTTCCCGCACTGCGGGACGGGGAGAGGGAGTTCTTCCATTTTGGCGCGGGTGTCAAGTTGCGCCTCTTCGTTTTGGCGAAAGTATTGCCTTGCCCCCGGCAAGTTCGTAGTCTTGTTGAAACATTTAACACGCACATGCTTTATCATCCATGATCAAACTCGGCATTATCATCGGCAATCGCGGTTTCTTTCCGGCCCACCTCTGCGACACCGGGCGCAAGGAAATCCTGGCCACACTCGAAAAGCTCGGCATCGGCGTGGTCACGCTGCCGACGAGCGCAACCAAGTTTGGCGCGGTCGAATCCATGGAAGACGCGCAAAAGTGCGCCGATCTGTTCAAACAAAACGCCGGCCAGATTGACGGCATCCTTGTCACGCTGCCGAACTTCGGCGACGAACGCGGCGCGGCCAACGCCATCCGCTGGTCCGGCCTGCGCGTGCCGGTGCTCGTTCACGCCTTCAACGACGATCCGAAAATCATGACCATCAAGGACCGGCGCGATTCGTTCTGCGGCAAGATGTCGGTCTGCAACAACCTCCGCCAATACAACGTTCCCTTCACCCTCACCCGGCTGCACACCTGCGCGCCCGACAGCAAGAGCCTCGCGCAGGATTTGCAGGACTTCGTTGTGACCTGCCGCGCCATCAAGGCGTTGAAAAATCTGCGCATCGGCGCGCTCGGCGCCCGGCCCACGGCGTTCAATACCGTTCGTTACAGCGAAAAATTGCTCGAACAGTCCGGCATCAGCATCGAGACGCTCGACCTCTACGAATTGTTCGGCTGGGTCGGCAAACTGAAGGACGGCGACGCTGCGGTGGAGGCCAAGCTGAAGGAAATTCAAAATTATGTCGCGGCCAAATCCATCCCGCCGGTGGCCCTGTTGAAAATGGCCAAGTTCGGCGTGGCGGTGGACAAGTGGATGAAGCAAACCCGCCTTAACGCCACCGCCGTTCAATGCTGGACGGCCATGGAGGAATTCTTCGGCGTCGTGCCCTGCACGCTCATGAGCATGATGAGCAACATGCTGATGAGCAGCGCGTGCGAAGTGGACATCATGGGCACCGTCGCGATGTATGCAATGGCCCAGGCCAGCGGCAAGCCCAGCGCGCTCGTGGACTGGAACAACAATTACGGCGAAGACCCGGACAAAGGCGTCATCTTCCATTGCAGCAACCTGCCGAAGGACGTGTTCGTGGAGAAAGGCGAGGGCAAACCGGTGATGGATTATCAGGAAATCATCGCGGGAACCGTGGGCAAGGAAAACACCTACGGCACGATCGTGGGCCGCGTGAAGGCGTCGCCGTTCACCTACCTGCGCGTGAGCACCGATGATGCGGCGGGCAAAATCCGCGCCTACATCGGCGAAGGCGAATTGACCAACGACCCGCTGAAAACGTTCGGCGGTTATGGCGTGGTCAGGATTCCGAATTTACAGAAGCTGCTCCGTTACATTTGCGAAAACGGTTTCGAACATCACGTGGCCATCAACCCGACGCGGGTTGCCGCCGGCGTAAAAGAAGCCCTGGGCAAATATCTGGGCTGGGACGTTTATCATCACGAGTGAAAATCCAACACGCCGGCACTTTTTTGGCATTGACGGTTTTCGCGTTGCTGGCCCGCGACGACGTGAAAACGGCGGTCATTCCGCAAGCGCAACCGTTCGCGCCGCGCGACGTGCGCCTGCTGGCCGGGCCATTCCGCACGGCGATGGAATTGGACGCGAAAGTTCTCTTGAAGATGGAGCCGGATCGCTTCTTGAGCTGGTTTCGCAAGGAGGCGGGTTTGGAGCCGAAGGCCGAGGTCTATGGCGGCTGGGAATCGCAGGGCATCGCCGGCCACAGCCTCGGACATTATCTCTCGGCCTGTTCGCGGATGTATCAGGACACCGGCGACCGGCAATTTTTGGAACGGGTGAATTACATCGTGGACCAACTCGCCGAGTGCCAGCAGGCCAATGGCAACGGCTACGTGGCCGCCATGCCGAACGGCAAGAAGGTTTTCGCCGAAATCGCCGCCGGTGACATCCGGGCCAAGAGTTTCGACCTCAACGGCTGCTGGGTTCCGTGGTATACGCTCCACAAGGAACTCGCGGGGTTGATTGACGCCAGCCAGTTGTGCGACAACGCGAAGGCGCTGGAAGTCGCCACGAACCTCGCCAACTGGGCCGAGGCCACCACGAAAAATCTCACGGACGATCAGTGGCAGAAAATGCTGGTTTGCGAACAAGGCGGCATGAACGAGTCGCTCGCCGAGCTTTACGCCCTGACCGGCAACACCAATTATCTGGCGCTGGCGCAGAAATTCTACCACCGGGCGGTCCTCGACCCGCTGGCGCAGGGCAAGGACATTTTGGACGGCCACCATTCAAACATGCAAATCCCCAAAACCATTGGCGCGGCGCGGATTTACGAACTGACCGGCGACCCGCACTGCGCCGCCATCGCGAAATTTTTCTGGGAGCGCGTCGCCTTGCACCGTTCCTATGTCATCGGCGGCAACGGCGACGGCGAGCATTTTTTCCCCGTGACTGATTTTGCGAAGCATCTTTCGGCGGCCACCGCCGAGACCTGCTGCACTTACAACATGCTCAAACTCACGCGGCACATTTTCGCGTGGTCGCCGGACGCCGTGACGATGGATTTTTACGAGCGCGCGCTTTACAACGACATCCTCGCGTCGCAAGACCCGGAGACGGGCATGTTCGTCTATCTCATGCCGCTCAAACCCGGCGGCTTCAAAACCTACTCGACGCCGGAGGATTCCTTTTGGTGCTGCGTCGGCTCGGGCATGGAAAATCACGCCCGCTATGGCGACACGATTTATTTTCACGACGACGGCGCGCTCTATGTGAATCTGTTCATCGCGTCCGAACTTTCGTGGCGGGAAAAAAATCTCGTTGTGCGGCAGGAAACCGAATTTCCCGAAAGCGACGCGACGCAGTTGAAGTTCACCTGCGAACAGCCGGTGAAACTCGCGTTGAAAATCCGCTGGCCGGCCTGGGCGCAGCCCGCCATCGCCGTCCGCGTGAACGGCAAAAAAGAGAAAATCAGCGGCCGGCCGGGTTCGTATGTGACGCTCGACCGCGAATGGCGCGACGGCGACCGCGTGGACATCCAGTTGCCGATGAAGCTGCACACCGAGCCGTTGCCGGCCCCGTGGAATAACGATGCGGGTGCCCGTGAGTCAAGCGATGGGCGCTATTCCACGGGGCCGGGCACAACCAACATCGTCGCGCTGCTTTACGGCCCAATTGTCCTCGCCGGCGAACTGGGCACGAACGGAATGCCGAATCCTTACGCAAAAAATCAAACCGCCTTCGTCCGGTGGCCGACGCCGCCGGTGCCGGTGTTCGTGGCCGCCAATCAAAAATCGCTGCTCAAGCACGTTCACCCAACGGGCGAGCCGCTCACGTTCCGCACCCAAAATCTGGGACGGCCCAACGACGTGACGTTGATTCCGTTTTACAAGGCGCAACACGAGCGTTACAACGTTTATTGGAATTTGTTGAACGAAGCCGGGTGGAAACAGCGTTCCGCCGGGGCCGGCACAGTTCAAATCGAACCACCCGGACTTTTACCATCGCTTTTGAGCAGCAATTGAAATTTCCATGAGCGCACAATACGCCATCGGCCTCGATTACGGGACGAACTCGGTCCGCGCGCTCGTCGTGGACACCGCCAACGGACGTGAAGTGGCCACCGCCGTCTGGGGCTACGAACACGGCGAGGCGGGAGTGATTCTCAGCCGCGATCCAAACCTCGCCCGGCAGCATCCCGCCGACTACATCAAAGGCGCGGAGGTCACCATCAAGAAGGCCATTGCCGAGGCGAAGAAAGCCGTGAAAGGTTTCAGCGCCGATCAGATTGTCGGCATTGGCGTGGACACCACGGGCAGCACGCCGTTGCCGGTGGACGCCAAAGGCCAGCCGCTCGCGTTCGACAAACGGTTCGCCAAAAATCCGGCGGCAATGGCATGGTTGTGGAAAGACCACACCGGCGTTGCCGAAGCGGTGGAAATCACAGCCCTGGCCCGGAAAATTCGCCCGCGCTATCTCGCAAAATGCGGCGGAACCTATTCCAGCGAATGGTTCTGGAGCAAAATTCTCCATTGTCTGCGGACCAGTCCGAAAGTTTTCAACGCCGCGCACTCCTGGGTTGAACTTGCGGATTACGTTCCCGCCGCGCTCACCGGCACCGAAGCGCCGGCCAGACTCACTGCGGGTATTTGTGCCGCCGGTCACAAGGCGATGTACAACGAAAATTGGGGCGGCTATCCGGACAAGGAATTTCTTTCGCAACTCGGTCCCAAACTCGGTGAATTGCGCGACCGTCTTTGCCCGCGCGTCCGGGCCATTGACTCTGCCGTTGGCGGTTTGACGGCGGGATGGTCAAGGAAAACCGGCCTGCCGGCCGGAATTCCAGTTGCGGTCGGCGCGTTCGACGCGCACCTCGGCGCGGTTGGCAGCGGCGTAACGCCGGGTGTGCTCGTGAAAATCATCGGCACCAGCACCTGCGACATCAGCGTCTGGCCGAACACGGAGAATTTGGCGGACGTTCCCGGCCTGTGCGGCATCGTCAACGGCAGCGTGCTGCCGGGGTATTTTGGACTTGAAGCCGGCCAGTCGGCCGTGGGCGACATTTTCAACTGGTTCGTCAATTACCTCCAGCCCGGCGGCAAGGCCGGCACGCATGAAAAGTTGACGAAAGGCGCGGCGAAACTGCAGCCGGGCGAATCCGGTTTGCTCGCGCTCGACTGGAACAACGGCAATCGCACGATTCTGGTGGACCAGCGGCTGACCGGCCTGCTCGTCGGCCAGACGCTTTACACGACGCCGGCGGAAATTTATCGCGCGTTGATTGAAGCCACGGCCTATGGCGCGCTGACGATCATCAACCGCTTCGAGGAATACGGCGTGAAGGTCGAACAGGTGTTGAACTGCGGCGGGATAGCGGAGAAAAGCCCGCTGGTGATGCAGATTTACGCCGATGTGACCGGCCGCCCGATGAAAATTTCACGCTCGGCGCAGACGTGCGCGCTGGGCGCGGCCATCGCCGGGGCGGTCGTGGCCGGGGCGCACAAGGATTTCGCCTCGGCGCAAAAGGCGATGACCGGTCTCAAGCCCAAGATCTTCAAACCCGATCCGAAGGCGCACGCGGTTTACAAGCGGCTTTACGCGCTCTACAAACAATGCCACGATGCCTTCGGCACGAAAGAATGGAACGGGAACCTTTATGGCGTCATGAAACAACTGGTCGAGATTCGCAGTCAGGCGAGGAAATAAATATGCTCAAATATGCTCAAATCCGAATTCCGAAACTCGAAATCCGAAAGAAGTCCGAAGCCCGAAATCCGAATCAACCCCGCACGCGCCAGCGCATATTCGGATTTCACCCCTCATCCATCCCATGCTTGAAGAACTAAAAAAACAGGTCTGCCAGGCCAATCTGGACCTGGTGAAGGAAGGCCTGGTGATCCAGACCTGGGGCAATGCGAGCGGCATTGACCGTGAGCACGATCTGGTCGTCATCAAGCCATCCGGCGTGCCCTACGCCGGCATGATGCCGGATCACATGGTCGTCGTTTCGCTGGAAACCGGCAAAGTTGTTGACGGCTATCTCATCCCCAGCTCCGACACGCCGACGCATCTGGCGCTTTACCACGCTTTCAAAAACATCGGCGGGATTGTGCATACGCACAGCCTTTACGCCACGGCCTGGGCACAGGCGGGCAAAGGAATTCCTGCTTACGGCACGACCCAGGCTGATTATTGGTACGGCGATGTGCCCTGCACGCGCCTCCTCACGCCGAAGGAAATCAAGGACGCTTACGAAGCGAACACCGGCCGGGTCATTATTGATACTTTCAAGGATCTCGATCCGATGCAGCATCCCGCCGTGCTGGTGGCGAGCCACGGTCCGTTCACCTGGGGCAGGGACGTGAAAGAGGCGGTGCATAATGCGTCGGTGCTCGAATTTATTGCCCGGCTGGCAGGCGAAACCCTCCGCCTCAATCCCAAAACCAAGCCGATGCCCTCCGCGTTGCTCGACAAGCATTTCCTGCGCAAACACGGTCCGAAGGCGTATTACGGACAGAAATAAAACAACCACAGATTCCCAATGAAAAAAATCACGCAATTCCTCATGTCAACATCGGCTGGACTGGGCGCCGCCTGTCTTGTAGGCTGCTCCTCCATGCCAATACCAACCAACACAGTCGGAACCATCAGCCAGACTCCCTTCGGCAATACCGCGGACGGCACGCCGGTGGCAATTTACACCCTGCGCAACAGCAAGGGAATGGAAGCGCGCATCATGACCTATGGCGGCATCGTCCAGTCGCTCAAAGTGCCGGACAAGAACGGCAAACTCGGCGATGTCGTGCTCGGCTACGATGATCTGGACGGCTATCTCAAGGCCACTCCGTACTTCGGCGCGCTCATCGGCCGCTACGGCAACCGCATCGGCGGCGCCAAATTCACGCTCGAAGGCAAAACCTACACGCTGGCCACCAACAACGGCCCCAATTCGCTGCATGGCGGCCTCAAGGGCTTTGACAAGGTGGTCTGGAAATCAACCCCACTCGTGACCGCCGACGGTCCCGCGCTGCAACTCACCTATTTCAGCAAGGACGGCGAGGAAGGCTTCCCGGGCAACCTGAAGGTGACGGCGGTTTATACCCTCACTGACAACAACGAACTGCATCTGTACTTCACCGCCACGACGGACCAACCCACGGTCTGCAACCTGACGCATCATTCGTATTTCAACTTGGCCGGGCAGGGGAACGGCGACATTCTCGGCCACATTGTTTATATCAACGCGGACAACACCACTTCGGTGGATTCCAATCTCATCACCACCGGCGAAATCAAGCCCGTGGACGGCACGCCGTTTGATTTTCGCAAGCCGACCGCCATCGGCGCCCGCATCAACGACCCCGACACCGTGCTGCAATACGGCCCCGGCTACGACCACAACTGGGTCATCAACAAACCGATGGGCAAACTCGGCCTCCAGGCGCGCGTTTATGAACCGGCCACCGGACGCGTCATGGAAGTGTTCAGCACCGAACCCGGCTTGCAGTTCTACACCGGCAATTCCTTGGACGGCTCCATCACCGGCAAGGACGGCAAGGTTTACCAGCGCCGCACCGCCTTCTGCATGGAGCCGCAGCACTACCCGGATTCGCCAAACAAACCGATGTTCCCCATCACGGAGTTGAAGCCCGGCGAGACCTATCAGAACACCATTATTTACAGGTTTTACGTGAAATAAGGCGGCGAACCTGCCACCTGAAACCATGACATTCCCAACCACTCATCCAACCCAAATATGAAAAAAGCCCTGTTCTTCGTTCTGGTCCTGTGCTTGTCCGCGCTGGTTCCCGGTTGCGGCAAAAAAGGCAACCCGACTGCACCTGCCAGCGGCGGTGGCAATGCGCCGGCCAAGAAGCTGAAGCTCGCCTTTGTCAGCAACAACGCGGCGAATTTCTGGACCATCGCGCGTTCCGGCTGCAACGACGCGGCGAAGGAACTGGGTGACGTGGAAGTGGACTTCCGCATTCCGTCCACCGGCAGCGCCGCCGAACAGCAACAGATTCTGAACGATCTCGTGGCGGCGGGCATTGACGGGATTGCCGTCAGCCCGATTGATCCCGCCAACCAGACGGATTTTCTGAACCACATTGCCGGCCAGACGTTGCTCATCACCGCCGACAGTGATGCCCCCAGCAGCAAGCGCGTTTGCTACATCGGCACGGACAATGTGGCTGCCGGCAGACAGGCCGGCCAGCTCATCAAGAAAGCCATCCCGCAAGGCGGCAAGATCATGGTTTTTGTCGGCAAACTCGACGCGCAAAATGCGAAGGAACGTTTGCAGGGCATCAAGGAGGCCTTGCAGGGATCGAACATTGAGATCATTGATGTGCGCACCGATGACACCGACCAGGTGCGCGCCCAGAAAAACGCCGAGGACACGCTCGTGAAATACCCCGATGTTGCCTGTCTCGTTGGCCTGTGGAATTACAACGGGCCGGCGATTGCCAACGCGGTGAAGGGCGCGGGCAAGGACGGCCAGGTGAAAATCGTCTGCTTTGACGAGAACCAGGAGACGCTGGCGGGCGTTGCCTCCGGATTGATCTACGGCACGGTGGTCCAAAAGCCCTACGAATTTGGCAAACAGGCCATTACCCGCATGGATAAATATCTGCATGGCGACAAGTCGGCCCTGGCCGGAGGTCCGCTTTACGTCCCCACGCTCGTGCTCAAAAAGGATGACGTTGCCGAATTCCAGGCGCAGTTGAAACAATTGCTGGGCCAGTAAATGACCGGGACGCCGCTGCTCGAAATGCGCGGGATTTCCAAGCGATTTCCCGGCGTCGTGGCTCTGGATGGAGTGGATCTTCAAATTGCGCCGGGCGAGGTGGTCGCGCTCGTCGGTGAAAATGGCGCGGGCAAGTCCACGTTGATGAAAATCCTCGGCGGCGTCCATCAACCGGACGCCGGGGAGATCCGCCTCGACGGCCAGTCGGTCAAAATCCACAACGTCAACGACGCCATCCGGCTCGGCATCGCGTTCATTCACCAGGAATTGAACGTGCTCGACAATCTCGACATCGCCGCCAATGTTTTCCTCGGTCGCGAGCCCGTTAACGCCCTGCGGCTGATTGATCGGAAAAAAATCCACGCGGACACCGAACCGTTCATCCGGCGGCTGGGCCTGTCGGTGTCCACCCGCACACGGCTCGACCGGCTGTCCCTGGCGCACCAGCAGATGGTGGAAATCGCCAAGGCCCTTTCGCTCAACGCCCGCCTCATCATCATGGACGAACCGACGTCGAGCCTGACCCTGTCCGAGACCAAACGCCTGCTGGAGCTGGTTTGTGAACTCAGTGAGCAGGGTGTCAGTATCATCTACATCTCCCACCGTCTCGGTGAGGTTGATGAATGCGCTGACCGGGTGGTCGTCCTGCGTGATGGCAAAAACGCCGGGGCATTGACCCACGACGAGGCCACCCACGACAAACTGGTGAGCCTGATGGTGGGGCGTGAAATCAAAAACTTTTACGTCCAGCCCAAGGCGCAAACCACCCCCGCCTTTTTCAAGGTGCGCAATGTAACGACCTCATTGCATCCGGAGAAAACGGTTTCCTTTGATGCGGCGCGGGGGGAAATCCTGGGTTTAGCCGGGCTGGTAGGCGCCGGACGCTCCGAAATGGCCAAGGCCGTTGTCGCGCTTGATGCTTCGCCCGGCCGGGAGGTTTTTCTCGGCGGCGAAAAAATACCCATCAACGCGCCCCGTGACGCCATCCGGCACGGCATTTATCTCGTCCCCGAAAACCGGCGCACCGAAGGCCTGGTTGTCGAAATGTCGATACGGGAAAATGTGAGCCTGCCGTCGCTCCCCGATTTGTCACGGGGCGGCCTGATCCAGCGCCGGCGTGAGCGTGAAATGGCCGGACAGCAGATCGCCTCGCTCAAGGTCAAGACCCCCGGGCCCGAGACGCGGGTCTTGAATCTCAGCGGCGGCAACCAGCAAAAAGTGGTGCTTGGCAAATGGCTGGCCATGTCGCCGCGGGTCCTGATTTTCGATGAGCCCACCCGCGGCATTGACGTCGGCGCCAAGGCGGAAATTTACCGGCTCATGCGCGAACTGGCCGACTCGGGCGCCGTCATTCTGATGATCAGCAGCGACATGGAGGAGATTTTGAATGTCAGCGACCGCATCGCCGTGATGCATGAAGGCGGCATCACCGGCGTGCTCGAACGTGCCGATTGTAATGAGCAGAACGTCATGCAGCTTGCCATCGGTAAAACCATCCCCGCGGGCCGGCCCGCTTTTGAACCATGAAAAAGGAAATTGGAATTTTGATTCTCCTGGTGGTGCTGTGCGCCGTCACTTCGGTCATGAATCCGCGGTTCCTGTCCGAGGCCAACCTGGGAAACACGGCCAACCTCATCGGTCTGTATGGGATTTTCAGCATCGGCATCGGTCTGGTCATCATCACCGGCGGCATTGATTTGTCAGTCGGTTCCATGATTGCCCTCAACGGGATGCTGCTGGTGCTCGCGCTGGTCGAATGGCACTGGCCCTGGCCGCTGGCGGCATTGTTCGCCCTCGCCGTTCCCATGGCGCTCGGCTGGGCCCACGGGTTCCTGATCACCCGGTTCAACATGCAGCCGTTCATTGTCACCCTCTGCGGACTGCTGCTCTACCGCGGCATCGCGCGGTTCATCGCGTCGGACACGACCAAGGGGTTTGGCGACGCGGAAGGGTTCAAGACCCTCCAGAACCTGGCCAATGGCAAAATGTTCGGTCTGCCCATGCCCTTTGTGTTCCTGATCGTGACGGCCGCCGTCATGTGGGTGGTGCTGCATCGCTCGGTTTACGGCCGGTATCTTTATGCCGTCGGCCGGAACGAGGAGGCCACCCGTTTTTCCGGCGTTAACACGCGGCGGGTCATCGCCAGCAGTTACGTGCTGGCGGGTTTGCTGACCGGCATTTCGGGAATCCTGTTCGCGTTCTATACCAATTCGGTTTCGCCCTCCACCCACGGCAATTTTTACGAACTCTACGGCATCGCGGCGGCGGTGCTCGGCGGCTGCAGCCTCCGCGGCGGGGAAGGCTCCATCCTCGGCATTCTCATCGGCACGGCGCTGCTGCTCGTGCTGCAAAACCTGGTGAACCTGCTGGGCATCCCCAGCTCGCTCAACTTCGCCGTCATGGGCGCCGTCGTGCTCGCCGGCGTGCTGGCCGACCAGATTTTTCAAAAACGCGCCGAAAAGAAATCCGTGCGCTGATTAAGCCTCCCCATGAAATCAAAGGGGATTTTCTTCCTGTGCCTGGCGGCGAATTTCCTGAACGCCCAGGTGCTTTCGCCGAACACCAATCTCACCGCGCGCGAGGAACAAATCATCGCCGCCGCCAAACCCGGCGCCACTCCGCACTTCAACGGGGCCATGGTCGTCGGCGTCCGGCCCGGCACGCCGTTTTTGCATTCGCTGGCCGTGAGTGGTGAACGGCCAATGAGTTTCACCGTGGACAATCTGCCCGCCGGTTTGTCGCTCGATTCAAAAACCGGGATCATCATCGGTTCGCTCAAGTCTGCCGGCGAATACCGGTTCAAAGCTGCCGCCAAAAATTCCGCCGGGAAAACTGAAACGGAAATCAAAATCATTTGCGGCGATAAACTTGCGCTCACGCCGCCCATGGGCTGGAACAGTTACGACGCCTTCGGCGATTCCGTCATCGAATCCGAAATCCTGTCCAATGCCCTGTGGCTCAAGGAACATCTTCAACCGCTGGGCTGGGACACGGTGGTGATTGATTTTCGCTGGTATGACCGCCTGGCTGATGGTGTGCGGGTGCAAAATCCCGAGGGCGTGACGATTGACGAATCTGGCCGTTGCGTCCCGCCCACCAACCGCTTTCCGTCCGCCGTCCCGCTCTGCGGGAGCGCGGGGTTCAAACCACTGGCGGACAAAATCCACGCGCTGGGTTTGAAATTCGGCATCCACATCATGCGCGGCATTCCGCGCCAGGCCGTTGAACAAAATCTGCCCCTGGCCGGCTCGAAATTCACCGCCGCCCAGGTTGTTTTGCCGGAAGGCGACACCAATCGCACCTGTGTCTGGAACCGCGACATGTTTGGCGTGGACGCCACGACGGAAGCGGGCAGGGCATGGTATGCGAGCATCGCCCGGCAATACGCCGGTTGGGGCGTGGACTACATCAAATGCGACGACATCGCGAATCTCCAGCGCGGGAAATTTTACGACGCAGCGGAAGTTGAAGCGCTCTCCACCAGCCTGAAGAATTCCGGCCGCTCGATTGTTTTGAGTCTTTCACCCGGCGCCACGCCGGTGAATGCCGGGCCGCACGTGAAACAATTCGCCAACCTGTGGCGCATCTCCGGCGATTTCTGGGACAACTGGCCGTCGCTCGACCACAACTTCGGCCTGTTTGCCGCGTGGTACGACGACGGCGGACCGGGACACTGGCCGGACGGCGACATGATCCCGTTCGGTCACATCTGTCAGCGGAACTGTGACGTGCATCCCGACCGCTGGACGCGCTTCACCCGCGACGAGCAGCTCACCCTCATGTCGCTCTGGGCGCTCGCGCCGTCGCCGCTCATGCTCGGCATGAATTTGCCGGACAACGACGACTGGACGACCGCCATTCTCTCGAATCCCGAAGTGCTGGCGGTGAACCAGGATTCGCTTGGACGCGCCGCGCGCCGGATGACCGGCCCGCCGCAGGTCGTCGAAACGTGGATGAAGGAACTGGCGGACGGCTCGTTCGCCGTCGGATTTTTCAATCGCACCGACCAGCCGGTGAAAGTCAATTTTCCCTGGCGAAATCTGGGATTTTTGTCCGCGCCCGAAGTCCGTGACTTATGGCTGCGTCAGGATTTGGGCCGGCAGGAAAACTTCATCACCGACCTGCCCCCGCACGACTGCGCTTTGCTTCGGCTGCATTCTCCAAACCAAGCCCTTTCTCTTTCTGTGATACCAATTCCCAGAGACAATCGGTGCAATGGGTAGGGCGGCGCTGCCTGCTCGCGATCTATCGGAGCTGCGCCGCCGGGTATGATGGCCACGCAGCAACGCGGCCCTACCGTCTGGAATAGGTGCCGATTATTATCGGGAAATGGTATGAGGTGTTTGAATTCAATAACCAGGACGCAAAGACGTGAAGATTGACGCTGCCAAATCTTCGGCACACACTCGCGCTTACTCATGTTCGAACAAGCTTTCAGAAATATTGACGACGTTCTCCGGAAGGAAGCGGGTTGCCGTCCTTGCCCCCGCCAATGCGGGGCGCAGCCCACGTTTCCCAGCGATAGGGCTTTTCGACGATGTAGGAATATTTTTTGCCGTCCAGCGCGGCTTCGGTGGCTTTGTCCTCTTCGAGTCCGGCCAGATATTTCAGGAACAGCAACCACGAGGATTGTTCGGTGTAATCGAGTTCCGTGGTGCAAAGGGTGGGAAGATACAAAGCTGAACGACGTATGCGGATTTCAAAACGGCTTTGCATTCAAAAGCAGCACCTTCAAGCCGTCTGGCGCTCCCATCTTGCGTATCTCAAACATTCAGGATGGGCGGGTTGACACCGACAGGCTCGTGTTCTTCGACCCAAAGGATTACCGGGAGAACCTCGACAGGTATCGCATCGTCGAAGGTGACTTGTTGATCGCGATGTCAGGAGCAACGACGGGAAAACTCGGCTTCAACACCGAGAGCACGGTTTTCTATTTGAATCAGCGCGTTGGAAAATTTGAGCCGGACAAGAAACTCAACAAGCATTTCCTCTACTACTTCCTGTCCACGAAAGTTGAGGAAAACCTTCGCATTTCAGCCGGCGCCGCGCAGCCTAATTTAAGCACGGAGCAAATCAAAGGATTTGTTCTTCCGCTGCCGCACATTGATGAGCAAGAGCACATCGTTGAAGTTCTGGAATCGCTGTCGGACGAAACCCAACGCCTCGCCCGCCTCTCCGAGCGGAAGCTCGCCGCGCTGGAGGCGTTGAATAAGTCGCTGCTGCACCAAGCCTTCACCGGAGAACTATGAGGTTTTCTGTTTTCTTCAATCGAAGGTCTCCACTACACTTCCCCCCATGAGCAAGGCCGACATTCGCTGGGTGCAACGCTTTCAAAATTACCGGCAGGCGCTGTCCCGCCTGACGGAGGCGGTCAGGCTTTCGGGAGAGCGTCCGCTTTCCGAGCTGGAGCAACAGGGCCTCATCCAAGGTTTTGAATACACCCACGAGCTTGGCTGGAACGTCCTGAAGGATTATCTGGAAGCGCAAGGTTTCGTCGGCCTCATTGGCTCGAAGGGCGCAACGCGGGAGGCGTTCAAGAACGGGTTGATCACCGATGGTGAGGCCTGGATGGATATGATCAAAGCGCGCAACCTGACTTCGCACACCTATCGGGACAAAATCGCGGAAGACATCGTCAAAGACATTCTCGGTCGTTTCCATCCTGCCCTGGTTGCGATGGAGCGGCGCTTGATGGATTTGGAAAAGAAGGAGACGGGCGGGGTATGAACCACGGCCTGCCTGCCGCGACGGTCGCGAAGATTCACGGAGTGCTGTCGCGTCATGCGGAGGTCGAGCGGGCCATCCTCTACGGCTCGCGCGCCAAGGGAAATTTCAAGCCCGGTTCGGACATTGATTTGACGCTGGCTGGTAGCGGGCTCGACGAGCGCATCCGTGGCCGGATTGACGAGGGGCTGGATGAATTGCTGCTGCCTTACAAATTCGACCTTTCCCTTTTTGCCGACCTCACGCATGCGGAGTTGATTGACCACATCCGTCGCGTGGGCGTGGTTTTTTATGAAAAGAAGCCGATGGCGGATGGGGTGAAGAATTAGCGAATGAACGAAACCGAAACCAGAGCCGAACATATTGATCCCGCGTTGAAAGCGGCGGGCTGGGGCGTCGTCGAGGGCAGCCGCATCCGGCGCGAATATCCCATTTCGCCCGGTCGCATCGAAGGCCACGGCAAGCGCGGCAAGGCGCTCACCGCCGATTACGTTCTGGAATATCGCAACACCAAGCTCGGCGTCGTCGAGGCCAAGGCGCTGGAGGAAGAACTGACCGAAGGCGTCGGGCAGGCGAAGAATTATGCGGGCAAGCTGGCCATCCGCTACACCTATTCCACCAACGGTCGCGGTATCTACGGGATAGACATGGAGACGGGCAAGGAACGGGATGACATCACGCAGTATCCTACGCCCGATGAACTTTGGAACATGACGTTCGCCAAAGCCGATGCCTGGCGTGACCGTTTCGCCGCTGTGCCGTTTGAAGACAAAGGCGGTTCGCATCCGAGCCGGTATTATCAGGACATCGCCATCGAGCGTGTGATGCAGGCCATCGCGGCAAACAAGCAGCGCATCCTGCTCACGCTCGCTACCGGCACGGGCAAGACGTTCATCGCCTTTCAGATTGCGTGGAAACTTTTCTATTCTCGCTGGAATTTGAGTCGTGAACCGTCGCGCCGACCGCGCATTCTCTTTCTGGCCGACCGGAACATTCTTGCCAATCAGGCTTACAACGCCTTCTCGGCGTTCCCGGAAGACGCGCTGGTGCGCATCGCGCCCGATGACATCAAAAAGAAAGGCAAAGTGCCAAAGAACGGCAGCTTGTTCTTCACGATTTTCCAGACGTTCATGGCTTCGGCAGGCTCAGCCACCAATCCCACAGCCCCAGCCATCGGTGCTTCGGCAGGCGCGATCCCTGAGCCTGTCGAAAGGGCAGCCACCGAAACCCCGACCACCACAACCTCAGTCTCGGAATTGCCGGAAGTTGCTGAACCTAACGAGAGGGCTGGTGGCTGCATGTATATTCTCGGGTGTGGTGACGACAGCTTCTACACGGGAAGCACGACAGATTTGCTGCTGCGTGAGACTGTGTGAAAACTCGGATTCAGTCATTTTGAAGAACGAAAAAGTGGTTCGAATCACCTTCACTGAAAATAAAAATGCGCCATAACGAAAATGTGAGCGTCGCTTTTTCGGCGCGTCGGGTCGTCGAGGAGTTTTCACACAGCCTCGCGTTTGGATCAACACAGAAGCGGAGAAGGCGCGCAACACACGAGGGCGCGACTGCCAGTCAAACTCCTCTACTACGAGTCATTTGATCGAATCGACGAAGCCTTTGCCCGCGAGAAGCAGGTGCAAGGTTGGAGCAGGGCGAAAAAGATCGCGCTGATCAGAGGCGACACCGACCAGTTGCGACGCTTGTCCAAGTCTTCGACAAGTTCAGCCAGCGAAGTTCCTGAGGCCATCCGAAGGGCGACCCCTGAGCCTGTCGAAGGGTATTTCGGCGAGTATCCGCCGGACTTCTTCGATTTCATCGTCATTGACGAGTGCCATCGTGGCGGCGCAAACGACGAAAGCAACTGGCGCGGCATCATGGATTATTTCGCGCCCGCCGTGCAGCTCGGCCTCACCGCCACGCCCAAGCGCGACGAGAACGTGGACACCTACCGCTATTTCGGCGACCCGGTCTATATCTACTCGCTCAAGGAAGGCATCAACGACGGCTTTCTCACGCCGTTCAAGGTGAAGCAAATCCAGACCACGATTGATTACTACGTTTACACGCCGGATGACACGGTGGTGGAGGGCCAGATTGAGGCGGGAAAACTTTACGACGAGCCGGACTTCAATCGAAACATCGAGATTCGGGAACGCGAAAAGAAACGCGTGGAAATTTTCATGGACCAGATCAACCAGAACGAGAAGACGCTGGTGTTCTGCGCGAATCAAGCCCACGCCTTGCTCGTGCGCGACCTCATCAACCAGCTCAAGACGAACAAAGACCCGAATTACTGCCAGCGCGTGACGGCTGACGACGGCGCGCTGGGCGAACAGCACTTGCGGGACTTTCAGGACAACGAGAAAACGATTCCGACAATTCTCACGACTTCACAAAAACTTTCAACTGGCGTGGACGCGCGCAACATCCACAACATCGTGCTGATGCGTCCAATCCGATCCATCATTGAGTTCAAGCAAATCATCGGACGTGGCACGCGGCTTTATGACGGCAAGGATTACTTCACAATTTATGATTTCGTGAAGGCGCATCTTCATTTCAGCGATCCCGAATGGGACGGTGAGCCGATTGACCCGGAAGCCTGTCCCAAGTGCGGCGCGCGTCCGTGTGTCTGCGTCGTGACACCGCCAAAGCCGTGTCCGGTGTGCGGTCAGATTCCGTGCGTTTGCCCGCCTGAACCCTGCCCGAAATGCGGCCAGCGTCCGTGCGTGTGCCGGAAGAAGGTGAAAGTAAAGCTCGCGGATGGCAAAGCGCGCAACATCCAGCACATGATGGCCACCACGTTCTGGCATCCCGACGGCACGCCGATGTCGGCACAGCAATTCATGGAAATGTTGTTCGGCAAGCTGCCCGACTTCTTCCAGAGCGAAGACGAATTACGCAAGTTGTGGAGCGCGCCGGACACGCGGGCCAAACTGTTGCAAGGTCTGGCCGAGAAAGGTTTCGGTCACGACCAACTGGCGGAGATGCAGAAAATCATTGATGCGGAGAAAAGCGACCTGTTCGACGTGCTCGCGCACGTGGCCTACGCGGTGCGCGCCGACCAGGCGCGGGTGTATATCAATTCCCAGTTCACCGCAAAGCAGCAGGCATTACTTGATTTCGTGCTGTCACATTACGTCAGCGTCGGCGTGGAGGAA
>Ga0209540_10001390_pt1 | contig 18558 bp, 18 predicted proteins | sample BarGraIncu01121A_FD_184501 | JGI IMG/M metagenome (GOLD analysis project Ga0209540, IMG submission 184501) | Arctic peat soil microbial communities from Barrow, Alaska - Barrow Graham LP Incubations 011-21A (SPAdes) (version 2) | ecosystem: Environmental > Terrestrial > Soil > Wetlands > Peat... | reverse complement strand
CCTCTACGTTGCGGGCCGCGGCGGGGGCCCCGTCTACGTCGACCTGGACGTGGACGTGTGCGACCGCTCCGCCGTGCCCGGCTGTCCCTCCGCCGCGCCGGGCGGCATCTCGCCCGACGAGCTCCGCCAGTTCGCCTACCTGCTCGCCCGCGATCCCCGCGTGCGCGCCTTGGACATCACCGAGATCGACGCATCGATCGACACCCCCGACGGTCGCACCGTACGCCTCGCAGCACTGCTCGTGCTCGAGGCCGCAGCCGGCCTCGCATCCCGGAAGGAACTCCGCCCGTGATCCGCAAGGTCCTCGCCGCCCAGAACATCAGCCGCATGTGCCTCGTCTGCGGCACCGACAACCCCGCCGGTCTCAAGGCGCGCTTCTACGAGTTGGAGGACGGCGAGTTGCTCGGCGTCTTCCAACCTCAGGAGTTCCACCAGAGCTACCCCGGACGCCTCCACGGCGGAATAGCCTCCGCCGTGCTCGACGAGACCATCGGGCGCGCGGTCAACATCGACGACCCCGACGCGTTCGGCGTGACCGTCGAGCTCACCGTGCGTTTCCGCAAGCCCGTACCGTTGGGCGAGGAGATCCACGCGATCGCGCGCATCACGCGCGACTCGCGGCGCATCTTCGAAGGGACCGGCGAGATCGTGCTGGCCGACGGCAGTGTGGCCGTCGAGGCGTCCGGCAAGTATATGAAGATGCCCATCCGGACGATCGCCGACGGCGACTTCGACGCGCAGTGGTTCGCCGATGAGCGCGACCTGCCCGAAGAGGTCGAGTTGTAGGGAGGCGGCAGCGCCTGCGGGTGTTACGCTGTCCCCTGCGCGCACGTCCGGCTTCAGGCCGGGGCCGGGGGGCCGCGCACCACCATTCCTTGAAGGGGGAACGATGTCGCGCACCACCTCGTTGATCCGGCTGATCGCCGCGACCGCGTTTGCATTCGCACTGCTGCTCGTCGCGTCCAGCTTCGCGTTCGCCGGACCCGGCGTGGTCGCGGAGCCGACGCTCGGCTTGACGGCGCTCCAGGCGAAGCTCGACGCCTCGCCGACCGGCACGTTGAAGGGCTACCTCAAGACCGTCGTCCACGGCGCGACCATCGAGACGATCCCGGTCGAGGTCAAGGCGCTGACCGGCGACACGGCGGACGACTCGCTCATCCTGTTCGTAGCGAAAGGCGACAAGATCGCCTCCTACGGCGGGATCGTGGCGGGCATGAGCGGCAGTCCGATCTACGTCACCGATGACGGAGTGGACAAGGTCATCGGCGCGCTCTCCTACGGCGAGATGTTCACGCTCGACGGGACCGGCCTCGCCACCCCGATAGAGGCGATGCTGCGACTGACCACCGACTACGCCCCGCGCGTCCAGATGCTGTCGACTCCGGTGGTCGTGTCCGGGAGACTCATCGACCGCGTCGTGATCTCAGCGGACCCGCAGACGCTCAAGAACGTGAGCCCGCGCTCCGCGCTCGTGGCGCGCCCGCTCGGCGCCGTGTTCATCGGCGGACTCCAGCCCCGAAGTCGCGCCTACATCAACCTGGCCAAGCTCATCGAGGCCCGCGGCCTGTCCGTCGTGCAGGCCGGTCCCGGGCTGTCCGCGGGAGCCTCTGACTTCGCCACCGAGCTGGCTCCGGGCGCCGCGGTGGGCGCCCTCGCGACCCGCGGGGACGTCTGGATCGGCGGCCTCGGCACGGTCACGTGGGCGGACGGCGACACCGTTATGGCCTTCGGCCATCCGGCGTTCTTCGATGGCGCCACCAGCATGTACCTGTGCAATGCGTGGATCACCGGCGTGTGGCCCAGCAGTCTCGAGCCCACGAAGCTCGGGTACCCGACGGCCGTCCGCGGCACGATCACGCAGGACCGCAACGCCGGCATCATGGGCGAGCTCGGCGCGCCTCCGGCCGAGACCCCGATCACCGCGCACACGACGGTCGTCGAGAGCGGCCGCGAGGCCAGTTCCGCGACGTGGGTGTCCAGCGACATGCTCGACTCCGGCCAGACCGGCGGCTTCATCAGTTCGGCGGTATCGGCGTCCGCCTACAAGCTGCGCGATTTCGACTCGGGCTCGACGCTGGGCAGCGCCGTGACGACCACCACGATCCGCGTGGCCGTCGGGACCGACGAGTACACGGTGACGATCAGGAACATGGTCGACGACGCCTATGACATTCCCGCGGCGATCGGCTACGACGCCGATATGGCGGTCGGCTCCTTGCTCAGCGTGCTGGAGGACGGCGTCGAGGCGCCGAGGATCCTGTCCGTCGACGTCCAGGCGTCGGTCACGACGCACCGCACGGCGGCCCGGATCGTGGGCGTGAGCTTGGACGAACCCCTGCACGAGGGCGACAACCGTGTGAACGTGTCGATGCTGGCCTACGGGCTCGCCGCCACGCAGACCGTCGAGACCACCCTCACGGTTCCCGAAGGCACGCCGCTTTCCGGCACCCTCGTCGCCCAAGGCACCATGGGATCCGCCGACTACTCGATGGGCGGCGCCTCCTCCTCGATCGAGGAGATCCTGGCCGCCCTGGGCTCGTCCCCGCAGCCGGTCGGACGCGCGACCGTGGCGAGCATCGTCACCGACCTCAACGCCGAGGACCCGAACAACTCGTTCACGGTCACCCTGGTTCCCGCGGACCCGTTCGCCTCCGCCGATGCGGCAGCCGACGAGGCAGAACCCGCCTCGGTGACCCAGACCGCGCCGTGGGTCGTTCGCGACTCCGCGAGCATGGAGATCACACAGATAACGGCCCACGTGTCGCCGAGCACGGTGTCCTACGGCGGCTACGCCATGGTCGACGGCGAGATCAGCGGGCCCAGCCGGCCGGTCCTAGTCAGCGTCTACGGCATCCCCGTCGGATCGAGGGGCGAGAAGCTGCTCGCGCGGGAGCTCGCATCCAAGATGGACGACACGCTGTACTTCGCCGCCGAGATCGGCGGCCTGAGGTCCAACACGCTGCTGCGGATCGTGGTCGACGGCGGCCCCGGCTACTCGCCCGCCGAGACGACGGTCCAGGTCAAGGTGCGCGCCAGGGTCAGCCTGGCCTCCTCCGCGCGCAAGGTCCGCTTCGGACAGCACGTGAAGCTCACCGCCCGTGTCACCCCTCGCACGGCACACGGGCAGGTCGCGTTCCAGTACTACGACGCCGCCCACCACCGCTGGCGCACGATCGGCGCGCGGTACCTGCACACGATCGGCGCCTACGCGGTCGCGACGATCGACTGGATGCCGCGATGGGGCGATCGCAGGGTGCGCGCCGTCTACAGCGGCGACCGGTTCAATGTCGGTTCCACGTCCGCCAAGATCACGACCTCGGCAAGGTAGGACGGCCGCATGAAGGCGCTCTGGCTCGAAGAACGCGCGCTGTCTGTGCGCGAGTGCCTCGTCCCCGAAGCCGGGGACGAGGCACTCGTACGCGTCAGAGTGTCCGGCATCTGCGGGACCGACCTGGAGTTGGCGAGGGGCTACTACCCGTTCACCGGCATCATCGGTCACGAGTTCGTCGGCGACGTGGTCGGGTCTCCCGACCCGACGTGGATCGGCGCCCGCGTCGTGGGCGAGATCAACGCGGACTGCGGCGTCTGTGAGGCGTGCCGCGCGGGACGACCCACGCATTGCGAGAACCGGACCGTGCTCGGCATCACGGACCGCCACGGCGCGCACGCCGAGTACCTGCGGCTCCCCCTCAGGAACCTGCACCGGGTGCCCGACTCCGTCTCCGACGACGCCGCCGTGTTCACCGAGCCCATCGCCGCTGCGGTCGAGATCCTTCAACAGATCCATGTCCTGCCGACCGATCGCGTCCTCCTGGTCGGGGCCGGACGTCTGGGCCAGCTGGTCGCGCAGGTGCTTGCGCTCACGGGCGCGCGCCTGAAGGTCGTCGCGAAGCACGACCGGCAGAAGGCGCTGCTCGAGGCTCGCGGGATCACGACCATCGACGCCGAAGAGGTCGAGGCCCGTCGCTGGGACATCGTCGTCGAGGCCACCGGATCGCCTTCCGGCTTCGACCTCGCGGCACGCGCCCTGCGCCCGCGCGGGACGCTTGTACTCAAGTCGACCTACCGCGGCGAGGTCACTCTGGCGCTGGCGCCTTTCGTGGTCGACGAGATCACCATCGTCGGCTCACGTTGCGGGCCCTTCGCACCGGCCTTGCGTCTGCTGGAGCGCGGCGAGATCGACCCGTTGCCGCTGATCGCGGCGCACTACCCGCTCGAGCGGGCGGTCGAGGCGATGGAGGCCGCGGCCCGGCCGGGCATGATGAAGGTCCTGCTGCGGCCCTAGGTCCGCGATACCGGGCATCCGGCCGTCAGCCGCAGCGCTCCAACCAGCCGTGAAGTGCGTCGAGATACCGGTCGAGCTGGGCGAGCATCTCCTCGTCGGTCAGCCTGCCGTCGCCGAACCTCGACGCGGCGAACGAGACCGTGAGCTCGGCGTCGCTGAAGACGGGCGCGCGAAAGAAGTGCCACATCTGACGCCAGGCAAGCTGCGCACGCATCGTGCCCATGGAGCCCGTGCTGGCGCCCGCGAGCGCGAGCGGCCGGCCGCGGAGCGTCGGGTCGCCGAAGGGACGCGACAGCCAGTCGACGGCGTTCTTCAGCACGCCGGGTACGCCGTAGTTGTGCTCGGGCGTGACCAGCAGCAGGCACTGCGAGGACCGGATGATCTCCTTGGCTGCGACGACTCGGGGAAACGGATCGGCCTCGATATCCTGGCTGAACATCGGGAACCCCGCGATGGACGCCTGGACGATCTCGAGCCCGTGGCCGGGCGCGCGCTCGATGGCGGTGTCGAGCAGCGCCTGGTTGTAGCTGCCCTTCCTGAGCGATCCGCACAACGCCGATACGCGCACGTCAGCCTCCTAGCGATCGGTCAACTCCACCGCGAGTATGGCGAGGTCGTCGGAGAGGTGCCCGCCCGCGAAATCGCCGGCCGCTTGGACGACGCACGCTGCGGCGATCCACGGGTCGCCGCTCTCTAGCTCCTCCAGTATCGAGAACACGCGCTCCGTGCCGAACAGCCCGCCGTCACCGCGCGCTTCGGTGAGCCCGTCCGTGTAGAGGAACAGCAGATCGTCGCGGCCCATCGTCGCGACCGAGTCGACGAACGCGACGTCGGGGAACGCTCCCACGAGCGTCGAGTTCGAGCGCAGCGCCGTCATCGTGGTCCCGGGCCGCCCCAGGGCCACGGTCGGATGGCCGGCGTTGCAGTACACGAGCCGGCCGGTCGCGGTGTCGAGGATCCCGAAGAACACGGTCGCGAACATCTCGGGATCGGACTCGCGGAACAGGACCTTGTTGGCGAGGGCCATCACCTGCGCGGGCGTCTTGTCGGCGTCCATCGCTTGCGCCCTGACGGTGTTCTTCACGATGGACGTGAGCACGGCGGCATCAAGGCCCTTGCCCGACACATCCCCGATCGTCACTCCGATCAGGTCGCCCTCGATCTGGAACATGTCGTAGAAGTCGCCCCCGACGCGCGCGGCCTCCGCCGCCGAGCGGTAGACGTGAGCGAACCGCAGATGCGGGAGCGTCACCGGGAGCGCGAGCAACGACTGCTGCAGCGCCTCGGCGATCCGGTGCTCTGCCTGGTACAGCCGCGCGTTGTGCAGCGCCAGTGCCACCGTCGCCGCGACGCTCTCCGCGAATTCGACCTGCTCCCGGTCGAACGCGACGGGGCGGGTGTGGTGGTTCATGAACACCACGCCGATGACCTCGTCCTGGACGATCAACGGCATCGTGAGCACCGAGCGGATGCCGTACCCTCTCATCGCCTCGTTGTTGATACGCGGGTCCTCGTACGCGTCGTCGATCGCCACAGGATGACCCGACTTCAGCGCCATCGCCGCATGGGGCGCCTGTTCGTCCGTGAGGACCGCACCGATGATGTCCTGCGGGAAGTTGTAGCTGTACTTCGTGCACCACCGGCCCTGCTCTCTCATGACGAGTGCCGCCGTCTCGGCGCCCACCGCGTCACACGTCACGGAGATGATCCGCTGCATGACCTCGTCGAACTCGAGCGTCGAGTGCGCAAGGCGGTTGACAACCGCAAGGGCTTGGCTCAACGCGACACGCCGTTCGATGGTCTCCGCCATCGAGTCGAACTGCCGCCCCAGATCGGCGAACTCGTCGGTGCTGGAGCGCAGGTTCGCGCGCGCAGACAGTCTGCCCCGACCGATCTGGGTGGCGGCCTCCCGCAACTTCCGGGTCGGGCGATAGACCCACCTCGTCCCGGCGATCCAGGAAGCGGCGAGCGCCGCCAGCGCCACGAGGCCGAACCCGCCGAGCGTCATGGCGAAGATGCCGGCCTCAGGAGCGAACAGCTCGCTCGGCGAGAAGCCGATCGCGAGATAGAGGCCGCCGTCGGGTTCCTGGAACACGGGCATGTACGCGTATTCCAGCATCGCGCCATCCGCGCCCCGCGAGGTGATGATCCCGTGCGAATTGCTCTTCATGGCGGCCATCAGTGGGGTGCTCGCGAGCGAACTGCCTGCCGCACCGTCCGGGTCGGGCTCGCGGACGATGACCTGGCCGCTCGCGTCGACCAGGTACTCGCGGAACGACGAAGGGGTCGGAGCCGCGGCCATCCGGGCCCTGATGGGTTCGACGCCGAGGGACGCGTAGACGATGCTGCGAACCGCCCCCGACTCGTCGAGGACGGGAAGAGCCACGTTGATCGACGGAAGGCCCGAGACCCGCCCGACCTGGTAGTCGCCGACCGCGAATCGCCGGTACTGCATCGCGCGCTGGAAGTACGAGCGATCGCTGACGTTGACGGTCCCCGAGGTGGGCAGTGCAGAGACCACCACGCGCCCGTCCGGAGCGACCACCCCGATGTTGAGGTATTCGGACTGCTGGCTCTTGATGCGTTCGGCGGTGGACTGAGCGGCCTTCCAGTCCCGGCGCTGAACTGCCTGTGACGATGAATACGCGACCAGGGTCGCCCGCGCCTCGTTGATCAGGTCCTGCAGGGAGCGGGCATCCCCCTCCACAAGGCGCTGCACGTCCTCGCGGGCGCGCTGCTCGGAGATCCGGTTCTGACCGGTCGCGTAGACGACGAGCAGCGCAGTAGCCGGCAGGAGCGCCAGCAACATGATCGCGAGAAGCCTCCCGCGCAGTCCGCTGAAGACCTTGAGCATCGATTCCCCGCGCGCCCCGAGGCTGCACATCCGTGCGAGGCGCGGCGAACTCCCCGCCCCCGACCGTGCGACCATGATACGGCAACGCAGAGGCGGCGCGCAGCATCGCGCCCGGTCCGCGATCGAGGCTCAGACGATCATCCACTCGCTGTAGACGCGGTTCAGAGCTCCGCAGTGCGGGCAGACCGATTCCTTCTTGCCTTCCGGAGGGAAGGCGTCGTCCCACTCGCCGTCGCACTCGCCGCAGCGAATGCCCGCGACCACCGTGGTAGCGGACCCGCTCCGCACCGCGTCGAAGTCGAAGGCGCTGGGAAGGCGCGTGATGATCCCCACGGTCTCGAGGCCCGAGTTGCGGCGCGGGTCGTGCTTCTTGGCGAAGAGGTTCACCGCCCTGCTCCTTGTGCGCGCCGCGGCTGTGCCGGTCGCTGCCGGGAGGTTGGGCGCGGCCTGCGCCTATCGAGAGGTGTCTGCCCCGCACGGGAGGCGGGATAACCGGCGAAGGGCTCAGGCCTGCGGGCGCCCCGGGACTTCGTGACAGTCGGGGCAGCGTGCTTCGTAGCAGTCCGCACCTCCGACAAGGATGAGCGGCGAGTCCCACGGCGCAGGCGACCCATCGATGATGCGCTGCGTGCGCGTCCCGACCCCGTGGCACTTCTGGCAGATCGCGGTGAGCAGCGAGACCTCGTCCGCGAGCGCCATCAGCGTGGGCATGACCCCGAACGGCTCGCCCCGGAAGTCCTGGTTCAGGCCCGTGACGTAGACCATGTGGCCGTCGCGCAGCAGGCGCCGCACCACTCCCACCAGCTCCTCGCCGAAGAACTGGCCTTCCTCGATGGCGACCACATGGCATGTCTCACCGTCGATGCAGCGCGCCTCGGCCACGACGAGCGCCTCCATCTCGGTCCCGAGGCGGGAGCGCGCCATGCTCCCGTCACGCGAGTCGACGATGTGCTTGTAGATCACGATCGAGTCGCCGGTCACCGCGTGCCTCGACAGCAACCGGATGAGCTCGCCGGTCTTGCCGCTGCTCATGCAACCCGCGATCACGTGCAGCCGACCGACCGTCCCCGACATCGTGCCTCCTCGCCGACTCCGCACCATACCGTCACACAATAGCGGAGGAGGCGGCCCTCAGGAGGGCACCGACTCGCGGGAGGGGACGACTTCGCGCCATGCGGCGCCGAGTGTCGAGCAGAAACACGCGACGACCGGCGAGACGAGCGCGACGATCCCGGTCGTCTGGTCCGGCGGGAGAGCGAGCGCTATACCGGCCAACCCCAGGCCCGGGACGAGCATGCCCAGGACGGCGCCGACCACCGAACCGCCGGAACGCCCCATCACGACGAGGGCGATGATGGCCAGGAGGGCGGCCGCTTCGAACCCCAGCGAGGCCATGACAAGGAACCGCACGATCTCGGGAAGGCCCCGCCCGGCGGGGCCGAGCAACCCGGCGGTCCCATCGAACAGCAGGCGGCCGACCGGATACCACGCGACCGCACCGAGGAGCAGCCCGGCCAGCATCCGAAGGCCGATCCGTGCGCCGTACGAGTCCGGGTACCGCATGGAGCGCCTCCCTCTGGGACATATACTCCGCAACTTGTGGCTGCGGAGCCGGTCCGCCACGATCGGGGGTTGGTCGATGTATTTCTTTCCCTACGTGCGCCGGGAATGGACGGAGTACCGGTGCCCCAACGGGCACGCGGTGGCGCGAGAGCTCAAGCACGTCGTCCGGCTCGGAGACCCGAACGTGCGCTGTCCGGAGTGCGGGCTCGTGACGCGCGTCGACGCCTACCGCGAGTGGGCCGACATGACGCCGGGACAGCGTCGCGGGGTCGTGATCGGGGATGTGCTGGCGGTCGTGTTCGCCGGTGGCACTCTCGGCATCGTGCTCGGGGCGGTCATCGCGGTGATGGGCCTGCTCGCCGGCCTGCCCGACGACACCCTGATCGTCATGGCTGCGCTGGCCTTCCTGGTCGGCCTGTGCGTCCCCGCCGTGCGTCAGAGTGCGCTGATCCGCGCCTCGAAGCAGCGCAGCGCTGCCCGGGAGGGCAGGCCCGTCGCCTGACGCGCATCACGCCGAGTCGCGTGCCGCCTTTGCCTTGACGTGTTCCCGGCTCGACCGAACGCGGGTGATCTGCGCGTCGAGAGCGGCCCGGAAGTCCGGCCCGAGGAACCGATCGGTCGGCATCACGGCCAACCGGTAGCCCTCGAGACCCGCCGCGCCGTCACGGCGGGTACGCCGCTCCAGAACGCGTGTGAGCATACGCTTGTCGATCCGGTTCGCCAGGTCGAAGGGCGGGGGATCGGACACCGCTTCGAAGCCCATCTTCAACAGGAGGGTCACGAGGTCCGACCGCGCCGTGACGATCTTCGCACCTTCATAGAGCTCGATGTCACGGTCGTCCAGCATGCACCGAAGGCCCTCCAGGGTCTCCAAGGCTACGGTCAGGCGCCCCTCGCGACCCTGCAGGCTGAGCTGCGACATCCTCCCGAAGCCACTGATCGCGTGCAGCTCCCAGATCTCGTCGATGCCGCGGGCCGCCAGCACGGTCCCGTCGTCGCCGACGATATCGGCGCTCGCGACGGCGATCGATGCCATGAAGAAGTCGCCGTAGTGGTGCTCGTAGCGGAACTTCCGGCCGGCCTCGTACGCCGAGAGCCCGGCGGCTGCGACGGCGACGCCGGCAAGAGGCAGGTAGGCGCTCGGCGCGGCTCCGGCGGCGGCCAGGGCAGCCGAAGCGGCCCCGCTCCCGAAAACGGAGGTCATGGCGACGCCGATCGCGTCCGCCTGCAGCTCGGTGGAAGGCTCCTCCAGCGTCCGGGCGAAGCGGCGCAACCCACGCGGCAGGAAGTGCCCCGCATCCGGCGAGCGGGATGCGCGGGCCTTCTCGACGGCCTTGTTGACGGGCACGTCGTCGTAGGAGGCGAACTCGTACTCGAACGGCATCTCGCGGATCTGCAGCCCGGCCAGCGTCCTGAACTCGCAGTAGGCGTACTTGAGGCCGAGGCGGATGCGCCCCTCCTGCTCGACGCGACGCATCGAGACGGGGAGCGCAACGCGGTTCAGTATCCGGAACTTGCCGCATTTCGCAGCGCGGCGAACGTAGTCGTGGTCCTCGGCCAGCAGGAGGCTCTCGTCGAAACCGCCGATGAGCTCGTGGACGTCCCGGCGCACGAGCATGCAGGCGCCCGCCGCATGCGGGGCCACGTACTGCATGGCCCTGAGGTAGAGGCCCGCGGTCCAGCAGGCCACGATGTAGTCGGGGCTGCGTTCGATCGGGGAGACACGTGCTCCTGTGACGGAGAGGCCCCGCGCGACGAACTCCGCGACCGCGAGCTCGATGAAGCGCTGCGAGGGCTCGCAGTCGGCGTCGAGGAACAGGATCAGGTCGCCGGTGGCTTCGCGCGCCCCCGCATTGCGACCGTGAGCGGGCCTGCCGCCGGTGACGACATGCGCGCCGCGCGAGCGCGCGATCTCGCGCGTCCCGTCGGTCGACCCGCCGTCGGCGATCACGACCTCGACGGGACGCAGGCTCTGCCTGTCCAGACAGTCGAGCAGCCCGGGCAGCCGGTTCGCTTCGTCAAGAACGGGGACGACCACGGTGACGCTCGGCGTCCCCGCTTGTGACGATCGCTCCATGGCCTCCCCATACGTCAGGGCACGCAACCGCGGCGCGGGGCCAGACGGCGCCCGTGCCCTTCGCGGGATAGACTACCGCACCGCGCGTTCGAACGGTGGGGTGGGGCGCCGGCGTCGCCCGGCGACGCGGACCTCCCCGCACGATCCGACCGGCCGCCGAAGGGCACGGCGGTTGCTCGTCACCAGGAAGTGAAGGTTCATCGCATCCAAGGCATCGCGTTCTCGAGCTACCTCATCGAGACTCCCTCAGCCCTCTTTCTCGTCGACAGCGGATTCCGCTGGTTCGAGCCTCTCGTGCTGCACAAGATCCGCCGTATCGGGCGCACGATCGAGGACCTGGCGCTCGTGGTCCTGACGCATCCGCACATCGATCACATAGGGGCCGTTCCCGCGCTCCTCACCCATGCCGACTTCGACATCGCCGCCCACCCCGCCTCGCGCGCGGCGCTGGCGACCGGCGGCCGCGCCTCTTCCGCGCCGACGCAGACCTGGACGAAGGCCGTGCAGTGGTTGGCGACGACCGGGCTGCCGCTGCTCAGGCTCCCGCCCATCGTCCCCACCGTGCTCCCGGCCGACGGCGAGCGGCTCGACCGCTTCGGGCTGGCGGGGGCGCTGCACTACACGCCGGGGCACAGCGAGTGGTGCATCTCCCTCGTCCTCGACGACGGGACGGCGTTCGCGGGTGACCTCATCATCGGCGCGGGCCACATGACGACCCGTGTCTCGCCTCCCGCGATGGCCGCCGACCCCGTCGGCGCGCTCGCGAGCATGCGCAAGCTCCTCGACGCAGGCGCCAAGCGCTTCATGCCCGCGCACGGCCGAGCGTTCGGCGCGGCGGACGTCCGCGCGCTGCTCGGACGGCTGACCGGGGAGGCCGCGACCGCCCGGTGACGGGCTAGCGGCCGACGAACGCGGCCTCCAGCTGCTCGAGCGCGAACGGCTGCTCGTCGTGACCGGTGTACGTCAGGCGCGGCGCCCGGGCGATCACGTCCCGGATGCTCGCATCCATCGCCGCTTCGTCGCACACGAAGACGCCGCGCTTGGGTTCGCTCCGTGTCCGGCCTCCCCCACCCAGCAGGTCCCCGACGAGAGCGTCGCCGCCCGCCGTGAAGACCGCGAGCGATCCGCGGGTGTGTCCTGGCATCGGGACCGCGAGCGCGTCGACGCCGAAGTCGCCGAGCGGGAACTCGCCCCGGACGATGATGTCGGCCTCGGGCCCGGCGGTGCGGCCGTTCTTCGCCTGCCTGCGCCGCATCATGTTCAGCAGCGTCCTGCCGACCAGCCCGCGTGCCCGCATCTCGCGATCGACGCCCGCGACGCACTTCTCCTCGTCGCCCGCGCCGAGTGCGATCGGTGCGCCCGTCGCCTCGCGCAGCGCAGCGGCGCTGCCGACGTGGTCACCGTGACCGTGGGTGAGCAGGATCAACGACACGTCGCCGGGCGCATGACCCTTCTCGGCTATGCGCTCCAGGATCCGCCGGGCCTGACCGCCGACACCCGTGTCGACGATCACGACCCGGTCGCCGACCAACGCGTACGCCATGACCGTCATCGGGCCCATCTTGACGGGGATGGGCAGGACCTTCACATCGGACATGGCTCACCCTTCTCTGAACTCGGTCGGACCGATGCTACTCGGCCCACTCGCCGTCGAGGTAGCAGTACTTCCAGTCTTCGCCGGGCTCGGCGGAGCGGATGACCGGGTGCCCCGTCGCGTGGGCGTGCTTCGTCGCGTGCTTCCCGATCGACTGGTCGCAGCAGCCGATGTGACCGCAGATCACGCACTTGCGCAGGTGCACCCAGGACTGCCCGATCTTGAGGCACTCCTCGCACCCTTCGGTCTGACCATCGGGCTCCGGAACGGGAGCCGTGCGCATGTGCTGGCACTCGGACATGTCGTCGATCCTCTCAGGGACGGTCAGACGTGGCTGGCTGCGGGCGGGATCGTGTACGCGAGCTGCTCGGCGTCCCATCCGCCCTGGGTGACGGCGACCCGGTACACGCTCGTCAGGAAGTCGAGGATCGCCTGTCTGGGATCGTCGCACCGGCGGACCGTGTCGTAGGACATCATCCACTCGCCCATCGCCTCGACCCAGCCTGCATGCTCGGGCTCGATCGGGGCGGTCTCGCAGCCGTCGGGGCGCGGGACGAGGTACGCGTAGAAGCCGGGGTCCGGCGCGTTGTCGTCGCCCGCCCAGAAGCCCGCGTTCATGTGCTCGGCGTCGAGGTCGTAGCGCATGATGTAGCCGCGGTCGTCGGGAGCGGGCGCGTGCTTGCCGTTGAACAGCAGCACGGCGAAATCGAACGCGCCCCACCAGAACTGGACGCTGCTGCGCCCGAAGAACTGCGATCGGAACTCCTCGAAGACACCGTTGATGGACGCGAGGACCCGGTGGAACCGCTGCGCGTCCTCGAGCACGATCGTGCAGTCGCGCCGGTTCTCCGAGAACGGTGTGGCGTCGGCGAGCTCTTGCGGCTTCTCCCAGATGTCCACGACGATATCGAGCCCGGCGAGCGACGAGCCGAAGTCGATCCAGATGTCGGCGACGCAGCGGCGAGGCGCCAGCGGTACGGTGGCCTCCCGGCCGTCGCTGGCGCGGATCCACAGCGTGCCGTCGAACACGTCGATGCCCATGGTGACCACGCGGGTGTCCGCGGGCATCGGCCCGGTCGTGAAGCCGCGAGCGTCCAGCAGCAGGCAGGTGTTGAGCCACTCCGGCTGCGGCGGCGACAGTGACAGTCTCGTCTTGCCGAGCATCTGCGCGCACATCTGCAGGGTCTTCTTGGTGGGCGCCCACTCCTCATAGGGAAGGGCCGGCCACGCGGCGTGTTCTGTCATCGTGACTCCCTGTCATCTGTGGACCGGAGCCGCTGAGACGATCGGCGGCCCCGGTCCGTGGCAGCTCTGCGGCGGGTCACCGTTCGGGCACCGACCCCACCTTCACGAACGTGCCCTCTTCGTATTCCCGAAACGCTTCCCGGAGCTCGTCGGCGGTGTTCATCACGATGGGACCTCCCCACGCGATCGGCTCGCCCAGCGGGCGGCCCGACACGAGGAGGAACCGCACGCCGTCGTCTCCGGCCCGGACCCGGACGTGGTCCCCTGCCGCGTACAGGCACGCCTGCCGGTCCTCCAACGGGACCTCGGGGGCGAACTCGCCTCCGCCCGCGATGCAGTACGCGAACGCGGTACGGTCCGGATCGATGGTATGCGTGAACTCGGCGCCCGCGGGGACGGTGACGTCGAGGTACTCGGGATCGATCACGATGCCCTCGACGGGTCCCCGAACGCCCTCGACCTCGCCGGCGATCACGCGCACCGTGGCACCGCTCTCCGTCACGACCGACGGGATGCCGGCCCCGGTGAGTCCGCGGTACCGGGGATCGCGCATCTTCTCGGCTGCGGGAAGGTTGGCCCACAGCTGGAAGCCCCACATGTGTCCGCCGTCGTCGCCCTGCGGCATCTCCTGGTGGATGATGCCGCTCCCGGCGGTCATCCACTGGACGTCACCGGAGCCGATGACGCCCCTGTTGCCCAGGCTGTCGCCGTGCTCGACGTCGCCGCGGAGCACATAGGTGATCGTCTCGATCCCGCGGTGCGGATGCCAGGGGAATCCCGGGACGAAGTCGGCCGGTGCGTCAGACCGGAAGTCATCGAGCATCAGGAACGGGTCGAAGGCGTGCTCGTTCCCGAAGCCGAACACGCGACGCAGGCGGACGCCCGCCCCCTCGATCGTGGGACGGGCGTCGTAGACGGCCTGCGCGCTCCTGCGTCGTGACATGGCGTGTCTCCTGTCGTCCTGCGGGCAAGACCCGGTCCTAGAGTCCGATGAGCTTGTCGAGCGCGTAGGCGCCCGGCCCGGTGAGGGCCATGTGCGACCGGTTCCACGCGGCGATCGAGCTGATCGGCCGCAGGTGGACGGGAGCGATCATCTCGTCGCTGCTCAAGGGCGCGACGCGCTTCTGCGAGATCCGCGAGGCCATCCCGGGCATCAGCGACCGCCTGCTGACCGAGCGCCTCAAGGAGCTCGAGGAGAACGGGATCGTGGCGCGCGACGTCACCGCGTCACGTCCGCCGCAGGTCTCCTACTGCCTCACCGCAAAGGGCAAGGCGCTGGAGCCGGCCCTCGACGCGGTCGGCGACTGGGCCGAGCGGTGGGGCTCGACAGAGACTCCCGCCGACTGAAGCGAGGCCCCGGCATGCGGGGCCTCGCTTGCGTTCCGGGCCGAAGGACGCCGGCCTATCCCTCTATGATGCGCATGGCCTCGTCGCGGTACGCCTCCATCACGTACGAGATGCCGGAGACCTCCGATGCCTCGCGTGTGAGAGCCATGAGATCGTCACGGGAGATCGTGGAGAGCCTCATGTTGCGGCTGCCGCTCATGAGCTGCTGCAGCCCGACCCTGATCTTGTCGCAGTAGGTGTAGATGCCGAGCGCCCCCGCCGGGAGGTTGTCGACCTCGGCGCCGTACCGCGCCCGCAGGGTCTCGTAGGTGACGAAGAGTTCGTCCTTGCTGGCTCCGAACTCGGAGACCGACTTGGGGAGGTCCTGGGACTTCAGCCATGTCTCGATGTTGCGGCCGACGAAGCCCGGGATCATGAGCGCGCGGCCCATGCACACGGCCTTGGTGTGCGGAGCGCCCATGGCGAGCACCTTGAACACATGGTCCTCGGTCGAGAACCCGCCCGCGATAGCGATGTCGGGGATGTAGGCGCCCTTCGCGGCGAGCTTGGAGACCAGCTCGTTTGCCATGGACTGCAGGTAGAACGTGGGAACGCCCCACTCCTCCATCATCCGCCACGGGCTCATTCCCGTGCCTCCGGGCGCGCCGTCGATGGTGAGCAGGTCGATCTTCGCGTTGCTCGCCCACTTGATCGCCATTGCGAGTTCGCGCATGGGGTAGGCGCCCGTCTTGAGCGTGACGCGCTTCGCACCCAGCGCACGCAGGCGCTCGACCGCCGCGTAGAACTGGTCCTCGTCCACGAAGCCGAGCCGGCTGTGCCGTTCGAACTGATGGATGGCGTGCTCCCGGAACGCCGCCTGGACCGCCGGGTCGCTCGGGTCGGGTGTCACCAGGTAGCCGCGCTTCTGCAACTCGAGTGCCCGCTCCAGGCCGTCGACCTTGATCTCTCCGCCTATGCACTTGGCGCCTTGGCCCCACTTGAGCTCGATGGTCTCCACGCCGAGCTTCTCGATCACATACTCCGCGACGCCGAGGCGGGTGTCCTCGACGTTGAGCTGGACGAGGATGTCGCCGTAGCCCTCGTGATAGCGGCGGTACGCCTGAACGCGTCGCTTCATGTCGGGCGAGTTCGTGACCTTCCCGTGTGAGTCCCGCTCCAGCCCCGGGTCGATGCCGCACACGTTCTCGCCGCAGACCAGCGAGATGCCGGAAATGGCGGCGCCGACCGCGAAGTGCTCCCAGTTCTTGCGCGCGATCTCGGTCGAGCCCAGTGCGCCGGTGAAGATCGGCACCCTCATCCTGACCTTGTTCACGTTGCCGAACTCGGTTTCCGTGTCGACCATCGGGAACAGCGTGTTGTCCGGACTGCCGATCACGCCCTCGGGCAGGCCCTTGGCGCCCATCGCGTAGCCCTGGATGTTCAGGTGCGAGTAGTCGATCGGGTAGTCCTTGTCACCGCCGGACGTGACCTCGCCGAACGGGCCGGGGTAGATGACCTCGCGACCGCGGAACGATGCTTTGAACACCTCGCAGTTGCCCCGACAGTCCTCGAGGCAGCGGGAGCACAGCCCGCTCCCCGGAACGACGTTGCGCGAACGGTTGGAAGTCTGGCTGGCGTCGTTCCCCCGCGGTGATTGCAGGTTCATAGGATCTCTCCCCTCCCCGTGAGAATCTGAGAAGCCCCCGCTTCTTCACGATTCTGCACGCATAACGGCGTCTCCGCTAGTCGGAGGCGTTCCACCCCCTCCCGACCACCTACCCCGCCGCGATCTCCTCGAGGAAGACGTCGGCGTAGCGCTCGAGTTTCGCCGTTCCGACGCCGTGGCAGGCCAGGAACTCGTCGCGCGTCGCCGGCTTGCGCGCGGCCATGTCCGCCAGCGAGCGGTCGCCGAAGACGACGTAGGCCGGCACCTCCTGCTCGGCCGCCAGCGCGCGACGCAGCTCGCGCAGCCGTTCGAAGAGGTCCTCGTCCACCGGCCCGGCCGCAACGCCGTCGAACGCCACCGACCGCTTGCCGCGCTTGCCGCGTCTGGCCTCTGAGGCGATCTTCACGCGGGGACGCGCGAACGCCAGCTCGACCTCGCCGCGCAGCACGCCGCGGGCCTCGCTCAGCAGCTTGAGCGCGGAGTACGCGGCGATGTCCTGCCGCAGGTAGCCATGGTGGATCAGCTGACGGATGACGCTCGTCCACTCGTCGCGCGACAGCTCGGCCCCGACGCCGAACACGCTCAGCTGGTCGTGCCCCCACTGCCGGACCTTCTCGGTATCGTGCCCGCGCAGCACGTCGATGACGTGCCCGGCGCCGAAGCGCTGCTCCGTCCGCACGACGGCCGACAGCGCCTTCTGCGCGTCGATCGTCGCGTCGTAGAGCTGCGGCGGGTCCAGGCAGACGTCGCAGTTCCCGCAGTCCTCGTCGCGCCGCTCCCCGAAGTAGCCGAGCAGCACGCGGCGCCGGCACGTGGTCGCCTCGGCGAACGCGATCATCGCGGAGAGCTTGTGCAACTCGATGCGCACCTGCTCGGGGTTGTTGCCGCTCTCGATCAGGCTGCGGCACAGCACCGCGTCTTGGAGTCCGAACAGGCACAGCGCCTCGGCGGGCAGGCCGTCGCGGCCCGCGCGGCCGGTCTCCTGGTAGTAGCCCTCGATGTTCTTCGGCATGTCGTAGTGGACGACGAACCGGACGTCGGGCTTGTCGATCCCCATGCCGAACGCGACGGTCGCCACGACCACGTGCACATCGTCGCGCAGGAACCGGTCCTGCACCGACGTGCGCTTGTCGGCGGGAAGACCTGCGTGATAGGCGGCCGCTTTCACGCCCGCGGCGCGCAGCTTCTTGGCGACCTCCTCGACACGCTTCCGCGACAGGCAGTACACGATGCCCGAGTCGCCCGGCCGCTCCAGGATGAAGCGTTCGAGTTGGGCTGGCGCCGAGCGCTTCTCGACGACGGTGTAGCGGATGTTGGGACGGTCGAATCCTGCGGAGAAGATGGGCGCGTCGAGCAGATGCAGCCGGTCCCGGACGTCGTCGCGCGTCTGATCGTCCGCGGTAGCGGTCAGCGCCACCAGCGGGATGCCGGGGAAGAGCTCGCGCAACTCGCCGAGCTGCACGTACTCGGGGCGGAAGTCGTGCCCCCACTGGCTCACGCAGTGCGCCTCGTCGATCGCGAACAGCGAGATGGGCAGCGTGCGGAGCAGGGCGAGGAAGCCGTCGAGCATGAGGCGCTCGGGCGCGACGTACAGGAGATCGAGCGCTCCCGAGCGCAGGTCGCGCATGACCTCGCTCGCGGTCTCGGGCGTCAGCGACGAGTTCAGGCAGGCGGCGGACACGCCGTTCGCGCGCAGCGCGTCGACCTGGTCCTTCATGAGCGAGATCAGCGGCGACACGACGATCGCGGTACCTGCGCGATGAAGCGCCGGGATCTGAAAGCACAGCGACTTTCCCCCACCCGTGGGCATGAGCACGAAGGCGTCGCCGCCGTCGGTGACGTGGGCGACGGTTTCACGCTGATGCGGGCGGAACTCGTGATAGCCGAAGACCTCGGCGAGGGTGTCGTCGATCGAACTGGTGCGGAGCGGCATGCGGCAGCGGCCTCT
>Ga0209540_10001386_pt1 | contig 18578 bp, 16 predicted proteins | sample BarGraIncu01121A_FD_184501 | JGI IMG/M metagenome (GOLD analysis project Ga0209540, IMG submission 184501) | Arctic peat soil microbial communities from Barrow, Alaska - Barrow Graham LP Incubations 011-21A (SPAdes) (version 2) | ecosystem: Environmental > Terrestrial > Soil > Wetlands > Peat... | reverse complement strand
CGATCTGTAATTGCATTTTGGGCAACACTAGCATTGAATGTTCCTGACTTTTGCCGTTACGCAAAAAGTCAAAAAACTCAAGCAGTTGCACAGACAGTTGCACTTCCAATAAGCATGATTACTATTTGTGGAATCAGCATTATTGTTACTTCGGCTACAATAGTTCTTTATGGAAAAGCTTTGTGGGATCCCGTTGCTGTAATATCTCACTTCCCACCATTTGTAGTATTTATAGGTACACTAATAATTATTTTGGCTTCTCTGGTAATAAATGTGAATGCAAACGTAGTTGCTCCTGCCCGTGCAGTTGAAAATATAAGCCCTCGTAGATTCACATTTGCTGCTGGTGTTCTTGTAACTGGAGTATTAGCATTATTAATGCAGCCATGGGCTTTGATGGCCAACTTTGGAAACTATATTTTTGGATGGCTGGGCACTTATGGAGCATTGCTGGGTCCAATCGATGGTATTGCTGTATTTGATTACTGGGTTGCTCGTCACAGAAGAATAAACCTGGCAGAGCTGTATGATCCAAACGGAAGATATAGTTATTCCTCTGGTTTTAATAAAAGCGCTATATATGCTTTAATTATTGCTCTTGTTGTTGTTTCTTTGGGACTGTTTATAAAGCCTTTATTCTTCTTGTGGGATAATGCATGGACAATTGGTCTTTTTGTAGCTGGACTTACCTACTATTTCTTCATGAGAAACGACAAGAGTTTGGTGTCTGAAGAAGAATTCGCAGAAATTACAGAAGATTTAAGTGGAGTCAGTAGAGAAGCGATTAGTTCAGAAAGCTCTAGCAGTTAAACAGATAATTAATTATATATATTAATATTAAAAAGGAGTGTATTAAATGAAAGACATGTTAACATGTGACAAAGAAAGAATGGCAGATAAGATTGCTACATTTAGTAAATTTGGTGATGCAGGCCATGGCGGCATCACCAGATATTCATTGTCACCTGAAGATCACCAGGCAAGAGATGAATTTGTAAAAAGAATGAAAGCTATCGGAGCGACAATAGAAACTGATGATATGGCTAATGTATATGCTACTATTACAGGTTCGGTAGCAGGGCTAAAAAGAATAATAATGGCATCACACTGTGATTCAGTTAAAAATGGCGGGAATTACGATGGTATTTTAGGGGTACTGACTGCTATGGAAGTTTTGGAAACTATTGTAACAAATAAGATCCAACACAAGCATCCGCTTACAGCCATGATTTGGACAAATGAGGAAGGTTCGCTTTATCCACCTGCAATGATGTCGTCAGGCGTTATTACAGGTAAATTTGATAAGACTACGATGTTAGCATCCAAGAGTGTGCTGGAACCAACTAAGACATTCGGGCAGGCTTTAGAGGCTAATTCATACAAAGGGGACGAGAAGAACAGATTAAATCCTGACGACTACATGGCTATGTATGAACTACACATTGAGCAGGGTCCAATCCTTGAGGATGCAGGAAAAGAAATTGGTGCTGTGACTTGCGTACTTGGTATGTTCAACTACAGAATCAAATTCTTCGGTCAGGCTGACCATGCAGGTACCACTCCTATGAATAAGAGACATGATGCATTGTTTGCCGCAGCCAAGGCTCTTTGCTACCTTCATGAAGAAATTGACAAAATAGGCAGACCGGAACTTGTATATACCACCGGCGAGATTTTATGTCATCCAAACGTGCACACAGTAATTCCTGATCTGATAGATTTTTCAATCGATGTAAGACATGAAGATCCAAAGGTTCTTGAGCAGGTGCTTGCTATTGTTAAGAGTCTTGATGGTAAGGAAATTGAAAAGTGCAAAGGTAAAGTAGAGAAGGCTTGGGCTAGAGACACAGTATATTTCGACAAAGAATTAGTGGAATATGTCAAGGAAAGTGCAGATGAACTTGGATATTCAAATCAGTACATTAATAGCGGCGCCGGCCATGATGCACAATTTGCAGCTGCGATGCTGCCAACAACAATGATATTTGTACCAAGCAAAGAGGGCCACAGTCACTGCGAACCTGAATTTACTTCAGTTGAACAGTGCACAGCAGGTGCAAGTGTAATGCTTAATGCAGTTCTCAAGACTGACAAAAAATAGGAATATCTGAGACTATTTGATAGAGGAGCAAGTTCCCATTGGACTTTTAAAACTAATGGAGCTTGTCCCTCTAAAAAAAGATATATAAAGCCAAAATATTCATTTCAAAGCATAGCAATTTTTATTAGATAAAGGTGAGTGAAAAGTGGATAAGGCATATGGTATTATAATGTCCATTGTGGTAGGCATTTGCCTCGGCATACAGCCTGCAATAAATGCTGCACTGGGAAAGGTTATTACTCCAAAATTAGCCGCATTTCACAGTGTATTTGTCAGCACTATTGTAATTAGTATTATAATTTTATTTTCAGGAAATTTTGATGAGTATCATAATATCAAAAATATTAATCCAATATACTGGATGGGCGGAATAGTCGGCATAGTCATTGTTTTTTTAGGAATAAAAGTTATTCCTATTTTGGGGGCTGCATCCGCACTGTCGATATTTGTTTCTGTGCAACTTATTGTTGGGGTGCTAATTAATCAATTTGGACTTTTTGGTGTCGCAAAAATTCCTGTTGATCCAATAAAAATATCGGGGATATTATTTCTGCTAATAGGTGTAGGAATGGTAGTTAAATAGTTTGAAATACAGCATATTTTGAAAGGGGAAAACATAAAAAATGGAGAAAGAAAAATACTTAGAAGAATACAAGAAAATATTAACACCAAATCTAGCGATCGAAGAAGCATCAAGATGCTTACTGTGCTATGATGCACCTTGCAGTAGTGCTTGTCCTTCGGGAACAGATCCGGCTAAGTTCATACGTTCACTTCGTTTTAGAAACCTTAAAGGTGCAGTGGAAACAATAAGAGCTAATAATCCTCTTGGAGGAATATGCGCAAGAGTTTGCCCATACAATAATTATTGTGAAGGTGCGTGCAGCAGAAGTGGCATAGACAAGCCTATAAGAATTGGCGAATTACAAAGATATCTAACAGATTATGAGCAATCTATAGAAATGAAAGTTTTGGATAAAGTGGAATTAAATAAGGAAAAAGTAGCGATAATAGGGTCAGGACCAAGCGGTCTTTCAGCAGCAGCAGATTTAGCACAAAAAGGATATAATGTAACGATTTTTGAAGAAAAACAAGTTCCAGGCGGATGGTTGAGCTATGGAATACCACCACAAAGATTACCACAAGATGTTGTTGAAAATGAAATAAATTATATAAGAGAACTGGGCGTTGAATTTAAGACCAATACCAGAATAGGCGATCAAATAACTCTAGATGATCTAAGAGCTGAAGGTTATAAAGCATTCTTGGTAGCCTGCGGTATGCAGAGGAGCAAGAGCATTGAAATTAATGATTTAGACCTCGAAGGTGTTGTAAATGGTATACTGTTTTTAGGTGACGCAAAAACAAAAGAGGGCAATATTAAAGTTGGCAACAATGTGATTGTTATCGGTGGTGGAGACGTAGCCATGGATTGTGCTGCTACAGCTAAACTTCTTGGCGCAAAAGATGTAAAAATTGTTTACAGAAGAACAATAGAAGAAATGCCTGCCAGTATAGAAGAAAGAAAACATATCCAGGAGTCATTAAAAATACCTATATTTACTGGATTCAGGCCAGCTGAATTTGTAGGAAAATCAGGAAAAGTTACAGGGTTTAAAGCTGAAGGAATGTACGATGAATCGAAAATAGATCTCAAAGCAGATATGATCATAGTTGCCATTGGACAAAAGGCGGACGACATAAAAAAAATAATAGATAATGAACTCCCTGATGTTTTTGTAGCAGGTGACATAGTTGAAAAAGATAAAACAGTTGTTCAAGCAGTAGCATCTGGAAAATTAGCAGCAAAGGAAATAGATGATTTTTTAACAGAAAAAAGAGGGCTGCAGGGGGGAGTAAAAAAATGAAAAAGAAAGATCTTTCAATAGAATTTTGCGGAGTAAAATGTGAAAATCCCTTTTTCTTATCATCATCACCAGTTGGAAATAATTACGAGATGTGTGCGAAAGCGTTAGAAGCTGGGTGGGGAGGCATAGTGTTCAAAACAGTCGGTGTATTCATTCCTAATGAAGTTTCACCACGTTTTTGCGATATGGGAAAAGAATCCACTCCGTTTGTAGGATTCAAAAACATGGAACAGATAGCCGAACATCCGCTTGATTTCAACCTTGAGCAGATGAGATTGCTGAAGAAGAACTATCCAAATAAGGTTTTGATAGCCTCTATAATGGGAGAAAATGAAGAGGAATGGACTAAACTCGCGAAGCTTGTTACTGAGGCAGGAGCGGATATTATAGAATGTAACTTCTCGTGTCCGCAAATGACAACCAGTGCTATGGGATCAGACGTTGGACAAAATCCAGAGTTAGTTAAGAAATATTCCAGTGCAGTTAGAAGAGGGACGCATCTTCCTTTCCTTGCTAAAATGACACCAAATATTGGAAATATGGAAACATCGGCTATAGCAGCAATTGAAGGTGGAGCTACAGGAATTTCAGCCATTAACACAGTAAAATGTATAACCGGAGTAGATTTTGATAAGCTTGTCGGTCTTCCAATAGTAAACGGGAAATCATCAATTTCAGGATATTCGGGAAAAGCGGTTAAACCAATTGCACTAAGATTTATTGCTCAACTTGCAAAAGAGCCAAAGTTAAAAAATGTTCCGATCAGTGGTATCGGGGGAATAGAGACTTGGGAAGATGCTCTTGAATTTATTATGCTTGGATCAAGCAATATTCAGGTTACTACAGCAATAATGCAGTATGGTTATAGGATTGTAGAGGACATGATAAGTGGGATATCATACTTTATGGAAGAGAAGGGGATAGATAAACTCCAAGATTTAGTTGGAGTTGCCCTTAATAACATGGTTCCAGCTGAAAACTTAGATAGAGACTACAAAGTATATCCTGATTTTTCTGAGGATAAATGTGTAGGTTGTGGCAGATGTTATATCTCATGCTATGATGGGGCACATCAAGCAATTAAGTGGGATGAAGAAAAAAGAAAGCCATCACTTAATAAGGATAATTGTGTAGGATGCCACTTGTGTTCATTAGTATGTCCTATTCAAGGCTGTATAACTAAAGGTGAGTTAGAATTTAAAAAAGGCGGAATTAAAAGGGAAATTGTACTCTAACATGAATCAACTTTGAAATTTTGTCTAAACCTTCAAACTGATGAAAATAAAATCAGTTTGAAGGTTTTTTTGAGAAGAAGAGAGGAAGGGATAAATGGCTGTTATGCAGCCATCTACCCCTTAAGATATTAATCTAAACTATCTTGTTTTTTAAAATTTCAAAACTTTTTTTGATTAAAAATTGTTCAGGTATTTTACGATGTATCCAAGATAAAATTCTAATCTTACTTCTTCATCAGTAACATCTCTTTCAATAATCTCCTGTATTTTATTAATTTTATACATTAACGTATTCCGGTGCAGAAAAAGCTTTTGTGATGCTTTTATGCTGGCTCCGTTTTCTTTGAGAAAAACATAAAATATCTTTGAGAAATCAGTATCATGCTGCAAATCATATTTATCTAGTTTGCCGACAGTATCATTATAATAATCAAATAGAAGATCTGCGTCTTCTATTGAAGTAGCCAACTTATATGCACCTATACTAGAATAAAATACGATCTCATCAGCTTTATCTTGTGCTTTCAGAAATTTTAGAGACTTATCTGCCTCTAAATAACTTTTTCTGATGTCTGAAAATTTGGAATATATATTGCCTATACCTATATTCACTTTAATATCGGATAATTGCCCTTTCATGGCTTCTTTTATGGCTTTTGGAAATATTTCCAAATTCATTGCGGTATCCATTTCATTAACCATGAGTAAAATTATGGAATCATTTTTTTGAAAAGTAATGGGCAACGATTTGGCCTCCCAAATAAAACTATTGACAGAGGTGAACAGAGCATTTCTGATATTGAGAATTCTTTGTTCATCCCTTATATTTTTCGATGATAAATATTTTTCAAAGTCTGGCAAAGCAACAACTACAACCCTGAATGAATTCAAAGAAGTATAACCAAATGAGGAAATACTTGTTAAAAAGTTTTCATAATTTACATTATTTAAGGATATAATATTTTTAAATAGGTCCAAGTATGAGAGGTTTTGAGAACAATTCTTTATTATATGATTACAGATAATTCTTGTTAATTGGGATAAATTGCTCTTCCAAGGTAATTCTAAAACTGGAAAGTCATTTTCATCAGAGATTTTCTTTATATGATCAGGAATTTCATATATATGTTTACCGACATTTACAACTAAACCTGCCGCACCTTTTTCTATTGCCCCGGTTATTAACTCAGTAAATTTCTCTAAGTCATTTGAAATTCCAATGCCCGTACAAAGTATTAATTCATCACCTTGTATATAATCTATGTCATCTGACATTTCTATAAAATGAACCCATTTCACTTCATTTAGAATACCTTTACTTCCGCTTATTAATTCCAAATCTTTTAGTTCTGGCAGGTTTATTAATTCGCTAATATTATTAGGCATTATTAAGTTCCTCCTGTAGCATTAATTCAGTTGGTTTTTCGATCAAGAACAAAAAACGTATGTGGGTATCGATTGTTTTCATCGACGACACCTTCTCTTCGACACGTCACTTCCCAGTCCGACTCATCATACTCTGGGAAAAAAGTATCCCCTTCAAAATCAGCATTAATTTTAGTTAAATAAATTCTATCCGTGTATGGAAAGAGAAGTTCAAAGATCTGCGCCCCGCCGATCACAAAGTATTCAAGATCAGTGCGAGCATACTCTAATAATTCAACGAGGGTGTAGATGATTTCAACGTTTTCGTCATTGACATGATATTCCTTATTTTGCGTATAAATGATATGTTTTCTACCCGGGAGTATACCAGGCAAAGATTCGAAAGTTTTCCTCCCCATGATCATCGTTTTTGTTCCTGTTGACGTGATTTCTTTAAAAAATTGCACATCAGCAGGAAGGTGCCACGGAAGCTTTCCCTTATAACCGATCACATTATTCTTAGATATTGCTACAACATAGCTTAGCATAAATTTATTCTCCTTGAAAGATAAATATCGTTTGAGTAGAGAAGGTCATAAGTCGGTCAACTTATGCCAAACCTATCTGCTTCATCAGTCGTTGTCATCATTAAAAGACGTTCTTTGGTATTGTTTACAGTATAATTCTAAATATTTAAAAAGTATAGCAGCAACATATATTTAGAATCATATAGTTTACTGGAAGTGGAGTTATATATTATGATTGCAGGATTGGTGTGGTGCATCGGTAAAAGGAATTATTGCATTTGCAATGAATGAGTATTAGAATTTACTTATCGGCAAACCGCTGCTGAAGAAGGAGAACATTATTATAATGATTAGTAAGAATGGTAATATAAAAAAGATGGGCATAATGGTACTTATACTTCTGGTCTGCACTTTGCTGTCGATGAGCTCATACTATGTTGACATGTTTGAATCCAACATCGTGATGATCTATCTGCTGGGAATACTTTTTATATCTTATGCAGTTGAAAACTATGCCATAAGCTTCATTGCATCTCTCTGTGCGGTTTTGATGTACAATTTTTTCTTCGTACAGCCGTTTTTTACTCTCAAAGTCCATAATGCAAACTATATACTCACTTTTATCGTTATGTTTATCGTCGCTTTCATTACAAGCACGCTGACTATAAGGATAAAGCTTCAGAGGCAGCAGGTAAAAGACAGGGAGGAGAATATTACTGCGCTTTACCAGATCGAGAAAAGGCTTCTCAAAGCAAAAACCAGGGAGGAAGCGGCGAGAATATCGGCAGATGAATTAGCATGGAGGTTAGACTCGAATGTTCTCTTTAAACTGATTGATTCGAAAGGCGAAGCGATCAGCAGATATGTCGCGGGGATCGATGTGTTCACCGGCCAGGCGGATGTATATGCTATAGAGGAGACATACAAATTCGGGAGTACCTGCGGTCGAGGCACGAATATATTTCCGGGAGCTAATGCTTACTACAGGCCTATTAAAGGGCTGGGTGGCATCCTGGGGGTGTTAGGCATTTCAATGAAGAAGGGGACGGAGATTTCTGATTCCCAGATGCGCTTGCTGGATGTGATAATTCCTCAGATCGAGGTGGTGCTTCAGCGTGAAAAAAATTATGAAAAACAGCAGAAAACCAACATAGAGATACAGAAGGAGCGTCTGCGAGCAGATATGCTAAGATCGATATCCCATGACTTCAGGACTCCGCTTACGGTTATGATGGGTCTTGCTGGCACGGCGGTAGACAATTATGAAAAAATGGGTGATGAGGATAGGAAAGGTTATTTTCGCAACATCCAGGATGAAGCCAGCTGGCTTAACGAGATTGTGGAGAATATACTGCAGGCAACGCGTTTTGAAGAGGGCGGCGTAAAGCTTAACTTGGAGGAGGAGGCTGCAGAGGAAATAATCACTGAAGCGGTAACCCGCGTAAAGAAGCATGCTGGAAGGCGCGAAATCACAGTGAATATACCAGAGGAGCTTATACTGATAAAGGTTGACGGAGTGTTAATTAGGCAGGTCCTTGTGAACTTGCTGAATAATGCCGTCAACTATTCAAACGAAGGCAGCAAAATAGTTGTTTCGTTGCGGCGTGAAGGTGAACGAGTGGTATTTGAGGTCAGCGATAATGGGGAGGGAATCCCGGAGGAAGACCTGCCGCGTATTTTTGAAAGATACCAGAGGAGCGCATCAAGCGGAAGGATGAACAGGAAGGGGATCGGGCTTGGATTATCCCTCTGCAAATCAATTGTTGAAGCACATAACGGAGAAATAAGTATCCGCAAAAATTCCCCGAAAGGCACGGTTGTAAGCTTTTATGTTTTATCTGATAAGGAGGAAAATTGATGGAACCACTTATATTGGTTGTGGACGATGAAAAGTCTATCAGAAATTTCGTGCGGCTGTCCATTGAGACACAGGGCTATAAGTGCATTGAAACGGACAACGGCACCAGTGCGCTTATGCTAGTTTTTTCACAAAATCCGGATATATTGATCCTTGATCTTGGACTGCCGGACATTGACGGAATTGACGTCATAAAAAAACTGCGTATGGTGTCGCAGATACCCATCATAGTGATTTCGGCCAGAGGGCACGAGCGGGAAAAGGTGGAAGCCTTGGATGCAGGGGCGGACGATTACCTGACAAAGCCGTTCGGGGTGCCTGAGTTACTGGCACGCATACGCGTGATACTGCGCCATAAATCTGTGGGAGGTTCATCTAAGGAACAAGAAGATCCCATATTTAAAATAAAGGAGCTGGTTATCGATACCAGCAAACACAGGGTGTGGCTTGCCGGTCAGGAAATCAAACTTACACCCCATGAATATAAGGTCCTTGTCTTGCTTGCAGAAAACAGCGGGAAGGTACTGACGCACAATAATATAACCGAAAAAGTATGGGGAGGCATGATATCCGACGATGTGAGATCTTTGAGAGTCTGTATGGGTAACCTGAGAAGAAAGCTGAGGGAGGATCCATCACTGCCCAGATACATCATAACGGAAATCGGTGTCGGATACAGGCTGGTCGACGAATAGAGCCAGCCCTATTTTTTGCAGAAACATTATAAGTTTGGATTAAAACATTACACAAACCTTACACCAAAAGTAATATTCTTATGAAGTGCAGGTCGGTTATAAATTTGTACTGCTGCACGGGGGAGAAAAAATGGTTAAGGAATTTAAAAAAATTATTTTCGGCAAACCGCTGGCAACCGAAGAAATGTCGCACCAGAAGCTGAGTATATTTTCCGGTCTGGCGATACTATCCAGCGATGCAATTTCGTCGGTAGCCTATGCAAGTGAAGAAATATTGTGGGTTCTTGTTCCAGTAATAGGACTACTTGCCTACAAATATATGTTTGATGCTGCTCTAGCAATAATTGTACTGCTTCTTATCCTTATATTTTCATACAGGCAGACTATAGCGTCTTATCCTAGTGGAGGCGGAGCCTATGCTGTCGCAAAAGATAATCTGGGAACGATACCGGGGCTAGTCGCAGGCGCATCATTATCTGTTGACTATCTGCTGACAGTGGCTGTAAGCACATGCGCGGGAACGGCTGCTATAACATCAGCATTTCCTTCTCTGTATATACACAGGATAAGCATTGCGTTATTCTTCATCGTTTTGATCACCATAGGTAACTTAAGGGGAGTCAGCGAATCCGCAAAGATGTTTGGATTCCCCCCATATGTTTTCATTTTTGCAATGATCTCCATGATAGTTTATGGAATAGCTAAGGTTAAACTTTTTGGATATGTACCGGTAACTGCAACCGCAGTACCGTTGCCTGTAGGGGACATAACAATATTCCTGTTCCTGAGAGCTTTTTCTGCAGGTTGCACTGCCCTGACGGGAGTTGAGGCTGTCAGCAACGGGATTCCTAACTTCAAGGAGCCTGCCCAGAAAAATGCAGCCAGAGTATTGTTTTTGCTGGCGTTGATAATAGTGTTTGTTTTCGGCGGTACATCTTACCTTGCAACGCTTTATCATACAGTTCCGAATCTAGAGAAAACAGTTGTATCGCAAATTGCGTTACAGGTATTCGGGCCTGGATTCATGTATTATCTCATACAGGTGTCGACCGCGGTGATACTCGTCCTTGCTGCCAATACCGCTTATTCTGGATTCCCGCTTCTTGCTTCAGCAATCGCAAAGGACGGTTTTCTGCCAAGGCAGCTCAAAAAGAGAGGCCACAGGCTAAGCTTCAATAACGGGATAGTATCACTGGCTTTAGCTGCAGGCATCCTTATCATTATTTTCAGGGCCGAAACCCACTACCTTATCCCTCTTTACGCAGTAGGCGTATTTGTTTCATTCACACTATCGCAGTTCGGGATGTTCAAAAAATGGGTAAGGTCAAAGGACAAGGGCTGGATTCTGAAAGCTGCCGTAAACGGTACTGGAGCAGTAATAACCTGTATAACCGCCTGCATAATCGGGTTTACAAAATTCACATCGGGTGCATGGGTTGTATTCATTTTGATCCCTGCGTTTGTAATAGTAATGAAAAGGGTAAACAGCCATTATGAAAATGTGGCAAAACAGCTGAAGGTGGGCCCGGGAGGTGTGCCGGATGTAGTTCCGAACCCGGTCAATGCAAAACATATGATCGTTTTGGTGCAGAGCTATAACAAAGCGATCATTAAGACGATAAACTATGCAAAATGCCTTTCTGATGACATCGCCGCTTTTCATGTTTCAACAGATGACGAGGAAACGGAAAAGCTTGTAAAAAGATGGGATGAAAACAATGTGGGAATACCTCTGGTAATAAAGAAATCGCCGTACAGGGATGTGCTCAGTCTCCTTATAGAATACGTTGAGTCCGATGAGCACGCCTCGAAAATAGGCGACCTTATAACGGTTGTCATGTCACAGTTCGTTGTAGAAGAGTGGTGGGAAAAAGGTCTTCACAACCAGACGGCCTATTTCGTAAGGTCAGCCCTGCTTAAGCACAGGAATATTGCGGTAATATCAGTGCCTTATATAATCGAATCTGATATGGGCATATATGAAAAGCTGAAGTAAATCAAAAACAGGAAGCGGTCTTCTGAATTAACAGACCGCTTCCTGTTTAAGTTTATCACACTGCGCCATGCTTCTTCAGAATCTCGGCGAATTTTTCGTTCTTGCAGAAGCTCAAAGGGGTGTAACCGGCCGGATTTTTTGCGTTTATGTTGTAGCCCAGCTCTAGGAGTGCTGTGAGGAATTTCTCGAAGTTCTCTGAATCAAGACCCATGAAATCCTCGTGAAGGAATGTATTACCGCGCTTGTCCACTGCGTTGACATCTGCGCCGTAGCTTGCAAGAAGCAAAAGCAGCTCCTTTGAAAAGCTGAAAGTGCAGTAGAACAGCGGGATCCTCCCGGAAATGTTCCTTGCATTTACATCAGCACCCCTCTCAAGCAGAAGGGTTATGAGATCGATGTGTGGAGTTACTCTAGCGCACAGCCGGTGCAGGGGTGTATCATGCATGCTGCTCTGGCTGTTGTTCAAATCATCGTAGTTGTTTATAAGGAACCTGATTACCTCTTCATAATTGTTCTCGCAGTTATCGATGGCGTATTGAAGGATTCCTTCTGTTTCAAAATCTGCATTGATATTCGGTGACTTTGCAATATAATTCCTTATCTCCTCAAGCTCGCCGTTTGCAATTGATCTGTAGATGGTGTCGGGTTTCTTTGAAAACAAATCTTTAAGAATACTCATGTTATCTCCTCCTTAAATTGTGAAACCTAGAATGCTTCCCCTGTCCGCAAGTTTTCCGCGGCGCAGGAATATTGGCTCGACATCTTGATTTTTCAGAAAGTCCAGGACCTCTTTTCCGTAAGAATAGAAAGCGAGGTCACCGTAGAAAGCCATATGATTTTCATCGATCAAGCCGCAGGTGCCGCCTATGAATCCGTAATCAAGTCCAGGGAGCAGTATGTCTCCTGGCGGAAGCAGCAGCACATCGATATCAGTATCAGTGAGAGCTGTTTGTATGGATATGTCGCTAGTAATCAAGGCATGATCAGAAACAACAGCACAGGAGCATTTCGTATAGCCCTGGTTGACGTTTATGAGCAATTTGCCTTCTGCTGCAGCCATAAGATTCCCGTCTGTGTACCCCAGTTTGTGGATGAACATATCCTTTAGATTGACAGCATTAAGGATCACGTCATCCGGATAAGAGTCCCTGATGCTTTCCTTAGAAAGTGCAACATTGAAGCCAAGAAGGCCAAGATAGTCGAGGAAGTCTTGATCCATGTTTCTATGGACCACCAGGCTTTTTTCGCCTGTGATGTTAAGAAGCATATCAGGGTGCCCGTTTACCGCATTGTAAAGAAGTTCGCACTTTGGACATTTGATAATGTTGCAGTCCAGTTTCCTGAGGTTGAACAGCTCTTCTTCCGAAATCCTGTAATCGACAAAAAAGTTTTTCATATAATAAAACCTTTCAAATTGAAATTCAATAACACTATTATAACATTTTATTCTGGGGATTGATATTGACATTAACTGAAACGGGTCTTATAATAAAGAGAAATGATGAATACTTAAATGCAGTGATAAGGAAGAGTAAATAACGGACTGTTCTAAGAAAGAAAAACCCGCTGGCTGTAAGGTTTTTTGTTCAAGCGTTATTGAAAACCACCTTGGAGTTGTATGCTGAAGCATTTAGTAGGCGATATCGTGTCCCAGCGTTAATGGGGCTGAAGATGGCAATCTGCAAGGATCGCTAATTTGGGTGGAACCGCGTTTAATCTCGCCCCAACACAGGGGAGAGGTTTATTTTTTTGGAAAAAAATAAAGGAGGGTAAATTTAATGGTAAAAGTATTGTTAAAAGATGGCAAAGAGCTAGAGGTTGAAAAAGGAACAAAGATATCTGAGGTTGCTGCTAAAATCAGTTCCCAGCTTGCAAAAAAAGCAATATGTGCAGTAGTAGACGGCGAGGAAGCAGACCTGATGGCAGAAGTAAACAAAGATTGCAGCCTGGAAATAAAGACATTTGATGACGCTGAAGGAAAATGGGCTTTGAGGCACACTGCTGCTCACATACTGGCGCAGGCAGTCAAGAGGCTTTACCCTGAAGCTAAGCTTGCTATAGGACCTGCAATCGAAAACGGATTCTATTACGATATTGATTCAGATGTTACATTCACACCTGACATGCTTTTAGACATAGAAAAGGAAATGGCTAAAATTGTAAAGGAAGATCTGCCTATTGAAAGATTCGAACTTCCAAGGGCAGAAGCAATAGAATACATGAAAAAAGCAGGAGAGCCTTACAAGGTTGAATTGATAATGGATCTTCCTGAAGATGCAGTTATATCATTCTATAAGCAGGGAGAATTCGTAGACCTCTGCGCAGGCCCGCACATTCCTTCCACAGGAAAAGTAAAGGCATTCAAACTTCAGTCACTGGCTGGAGCTTATTGGAGAGGCGACGAGAAGAACAAGATGCTTCAAAGAATCTACGGAACTGCTTTCACTAAGAAAAGCGAACTTGAGGAATACCTGCATATGATTGAAGAAGCAAAGAGAAGAGACCACAGAAAGCTTGGCAAGGAGCTTGATCTTTTCACAATGCATGAAGAAGGACCTGGGTTTCCGTTCTTCCATCCAAAGGGAATGGTATTGAGGAATATTCTTGAAACTTTCTGGAAGAAGAAGCACACAGAAGCAGACTACGACGAAATAAAGACTCCGCTCATACTGAACGAAGATCTTTGGCACCAGTCAGGACATTGGGACCACTACAAGGAAAACATGTACTTCACTACAATAGATGACGGTGCCTATGCGATAAAGCCAATGAACTGCCCTGGATCAATAATCGTATACAAGAACGCTATGCACTCCTACAAGGATCTTCCGCTCAGATACGCTGAGCTTGGAATAGTCCATAGACATGAGCTTTCAGGAGCGCTTCACGGCCTCATGAGAGTAAGATGCTTCACTCAGGACGATGCTCACATATTCGTGGCAGAAGACAGTGAGAGCATAAAAGCTGAGCTGATAAAGGTAATAAAGCTTATACAGGATATATATGCTGTATTCGAATTCGATTATTTTGTTGAGCTATCAACAAGGCCTGAGGATTCCATGGGAACAGCCCAGCAGTGGGAAACTGCAACAAACGGCCTCATAGATGCACTTGACGCTGTTGGAATGAACTACAGAGTCAATGAAGGCGACGGAGCATTCTACGGCCCTAAGATAGATTTCCACCTGAGAGACAGCCTGGGAAGAACTTGGCAGTGCGGAACAATACAACTTGACTTCCAGATGCCTGACAGATTCGACCTTAGCTATATCGGACCTGACGGAGAAAAACACAGACCGGTTATGATCCACAGGACTGCATTCGGAAGCGTTGAGAGGTTCATCGGAATACTTATCGAGCACTATGCAGGCGCATTCCCAACTTGGCTGGCACCTGTTCAGGTTAAGATCATGAACATCACTGACAACCAGAGCGGGTATGTCAATGAAATCAAAGACAAACTTAGAGCGGCTGGATTGAGAGCGGATGTTGATCTCAGAAATGAAAAGATCGGCTACAAGATCAGAGAAGCCCAGATGCAGAAGATTCCTTACATGCTCGTAATAGGCGACAAGGAAATGAGTGAGGGTATAGTTGCTGTTAGAAGCAGGAAAGACGGAGATATAGGAACTATGCAGCTTGAAGATTTCTTGGCAAAAGTTAAAGAAGAGAATGACAAAAAAACAAATAATTAAAAAAGATTGACACGCATTAAAAATAATAGTAAAATATATTCGTTAAGTAGAAACAGCCGTTTCTCACCGTACAGCACAGCTAGTATGGTTATAGATAAGTGTACATTTATGTATTGTTTATTTGAGACGGCATAGGCCGTCTCTTTTTTATTTAATCAAATAGTTTAAAATACCTGGGAGGTGTTGATTATTAGCAAAGATATTCTTATGAATGAAGAAATCAGAGAAAAAGAATTAAGAGTTGTTGGAAACGATGGTGAGCAGTTAGGCATAATGTCATCCAAGGATGCGCTGAAAATTGCTGAAGAAAAAGAAATGGATCTAGTTATGATATCACCGAATGCAAAACCTCCGGTCTGCAAAATCATGGATTACGGCAAGTTCGTCTATGAGCAGTCAAAGAAGGAAAAAGAAGCGAAAAAAAACCAGAAGGTAACTAATCTTAAAGAAGTAAGATTAAGTCCTAAGATCGATGAGCATGACGTTGAAATCAAAGCAGCAAATGCAAGGAAGTTCTTGCTGGCAGAGGACAAGGTAAAGGTTACAGTCAGGTTCAGGGGCAGAGAGGCAGATTATTCCATTGCAGGCACAAAAGTTTTAAATAAATTCCTGGCTATGGTTCAGGATGTGTGTGTTGTAGAAAAACCCGCAAAATTAGAAGGCAGAAATATGACAATGATTCTGGGTCCTAAAAAGGCGTAATCGAGAGGAGGAAATTCAAAATGCCAAAGATGAAAACAAACAGAGCAGCAGCAAAAAGATTCAAATTAACAGGAACTGGTAAGCTCAAGAGAGCAAAGGCTTTCAAGAGTCATATATTGACGAAGAAGAGCTCTAAGACTAAGAGAAAACTTAGGAAGACTGACTATGTTTCAACTTCACAGGAAAAAGTAATGAAGAAAATATTACCTTACCTATAATTCGGAAGGTAAATAAGGAGGTTTATTAAATGGCAAGAGTTAAAAGAGCGGTAAATGCTCGTAAATATCATAAAAAAGTATTGAAGCTTGCAAAGGGCTATTACGGCGGAAGAAGCAAGCTGTTCAAAACTGCAAACGAATCAGTTATAAGAGCGCTTAGAAGTGCTTATATTGGAAGAAAATTAAAGAAGAGGGATTTCAGAAGACTTTGGATCGCAAGAATAAATGCGGCTACAAGAATAAATGGACTTTCATACTCAAGATTCATGAATGGAATCAAACTTGCTGGAATAGACATAAACAGAAAGATGCTTTCAGAGATAGCTATCAATGATCCAAAAGCATTTGCTGAACTTGTTGAAATAGCAAAAAAGAACATGAAAGCTTAATGTTTAAGTTTAAAACGCGGAGAAATCTGCGTTTTTTTCATTAATTTGACAAATTTTATAAAAGGAATATAATCATAATATCTACAATCGATTTGATTTTTTTTTTGGAGGAGATTTTTATGCAGGCAAAGACTAGAAGAAGGACACACCTTACACCTGTCAGAATACTTTCTATGGGTTTTGCAGCGGTTATTCTGATAGGCGCAGGGTTGCTGAAACTGCCTGTAAGTGCCGCAAACGGCATCAGCACACCGTTCATTGACTGCCTTTTTGTATCCACCTCTGCGACCTGTGTTACAGGACTGGTAACAGTGGATACGGGAACCCACTGGAGTTATTTCGGCAAAACAGTGATCATGTTCCTGATTGAAATAGGCGGGCTAGGCTTCATGTCCTTCGCAACGCTGTTCGCGCTTATATTAGGAAGAAAAATAACGCTGAAGGAAAGACTGATCCTGCAGGAGTCCATGAACGTATCAGGACTTCAGGGACTGGTGAAATTGGCGAAATACATATTGTTGTTTACTGTCTCCGTTCAGGTTACAGCTGCTCTCATCCTTTCTACCCAGTTCATTCCACAGTTCGGGCTGGCAAAAGGGATATATTACAGCATATTCCATTCTGTTTCAGGCTTCTGCAATGCGGGGATAGATTTGTTCGGGAACTTTAACAGCGTCACATCGTATCACAGCAACCCTGTTATAATAATCACACTGGGATCCCTGATAATAATCGGCGGCTTGGGATTCTATGTTTGGCAGGAATTGTACAGGATATTTAAAGAAAACGGATTCTGGCTTGGATTTAAAGCAATGCCTAAAAAACTGTCAGTGAATGCAAAGCTGGTTTTGAGCGTGACAGGCATATTGCTGATAGGGGGAACCGTTCTCATGTTCCTGTTTGAGATGAACAATCCTGGAACCATACAGGGAATGTCATTGGGAGACAAGATCCTGAATTCCTGGTTTGCAGCTGTGACCCCAAGAACTGCCGGCTTCAACTCTCTTTCAATAGCTGACATGAGCCATGCGGGAAGGTTTTTGACCATAATCCTGATGTTCATAGGAGGTTCTCCTGGATCCACAGCCGGAGGTATAAAGACAACCACCCTGGGACTTCTCGTATTTACAGTCTTGTCAATCATAAGAAACAGGCCGGACACAGTGATATTCAGGAAGAGGATAGGAGCTGATGTGGTATTAAGGGCGTTGGCCATTGTATTCATCGCGATGAGTCTGGTTGTAACAGTTGTGATGATACTGTGCATAACCGAACAAGGTGTGTCACTTGAGTATCTTATTTATGAGACTGTATCAGCTTTCGGTACAGTGGGGCTGACACTGGGGCTGACTCCAAACCTGTCTTTTGCAGGCAAGATGGTTATAGCCCTGACAATGTATATCGGCAGGCTCGGCCCGCTTACGCTCGTTGTAGCGTTGGCAAGGAGAAGCAACTTAAGGGGTATTAGATATCCAGAAGATAAAATAATAGTGGGGTAGGTATAATTATGAAGAGAAAACAGTATGTAGTTATTGGAATAGGAAGATTTGGTACAACTGTGGCGAAGACATTATTTTCGCTGGACAATGATGTATTGGCCCTGGATGCAGATGAGGACAAAGTGCAGGACATATCAGAGCATGTAACTCATGCAGTTCAGGTTGATGCAACCGACGAAAACAGCCTTAAATCTTTGGGTTTGAGGAACATGGATGTTGCTGTAATCACAATAGGTGCTGATCTCCAGGCCAGCATAATGGCAACTCTTATCGTAAAGGAAATGGGCATACCGCAGATTATAGCAAAGGCTAACAGCGAAATCCATGCTAAATTGCTTTATAAGATCGGCGCCGACAAAGTTATCCTTCCTGAAAGGGACATGGGTATAAGGGTAGCTCACAGCCTTGTTTCCTCCAATATACTTGACTT
>Ga0209540_10001381_pt1 | contig 18620 bp, 14 predicted proteins | sample BarGraIncu01121A_FD_184501 | JGI IMG/M metagenome (GOLD analysis project Ga0209540, IMG submission 184501) | Arctic peat soil microbial communities from Barrow, Alaska - Barrow Graham LP Incubations 011-21A (SPAdes) (version 2) | ecosystem: Environmental > Terrestrial > Soil > Wetlands > Peat... | reverse complement strand
TGCGGAACAGGAAAAAGCCAAGATGGCCAACGGATCAGGTTATGACCGCCATTGCCGCTTGCTGCCCGAGGCGGAGGTGAAAGCACTTTTGGCGGCGAACACTCCCCATGTGGTCCGGCTCAAAATCCCCGACAACCGTTCCGTGTCTTTCCGAGACCTGATCCGCGGCGAGATCTCTTACGACAGCGCCCAGCTTGATGATTTGGTACTGCTCAAATCGGACGGCTTCCCTACCTATCACCTGGCCAACGTGGTCGACGACCGCTTGATGAAGATTACCCACGTGCTGCGCGGTGACGAGTGGATCGCTTCCACCCCCAAGCACATTCTGATCTACGAGGCCTTTGGCTGGCAGCCACCTCTCTTTGCCCATATGCCGGTCATCTTGGCCGCGGATGGCGGCAAGTTGTCCAAGCGCCGTGGCGCCGCTTCGGTCCTGGATTACCAGCGCGCCGGCTTCCTGCCGGAAGCCCTGCTGAACTTTCTTGCCCTGCTGGGTTGGGCTCCGGGCGGCGATCGCGAGATCATGACCCTGGACGAGATGATCGCCGCGTTTTCCCTGGAACGGGTCCAGGCCAAGGCCGCGGTTTTTGACGAAACCAAGCTGGAATGGATGAACGGACAATACCTGCAGCAGCGCAGTGTGGAATCGCTGCTGCCTGAAGTGCTGGCCGCCTGGGAGAAACTGGCCTTGCCGCCGCAGGCGCTTGGCGATAAAGATTTCACCGCAAAGGTGGTCGGCCTCTTCAAGGAGCGCAGCAAAAAGGTTGCTGAGATCTCTGAAAAATCGGTTTATTTTTTTCGTGATCCGCTGGGTTACGAGCCGCAAGCGGCCAAAAAATATTTCAAGAGTGAAGTGCTTTCCATTTTTGATCTTCTGCTGGGAAAACTGGCGGTAGTGGATCCGTTCGGGCGCGAGGCCCTGGAAGCGCTCTACCGTCAGCTTGCCGAAGCGTTGGGCCTGGCGACCGGGAAATTGATCCATCCGACGCGGCTGGCCGTCAGCGGCGTCAGTTTCGGTCCCGGGTTGTTCGAAATGCTGGAACTGCTGGGCAGGGAAACGGTCCTGCGCCGCCTGCAGAACGCCCGGAATTGGGTCGCGGCCGCGGCTGGGGAAAAGGAATGAAGCACAGGCATCTGCTTGCCGCGATCAAAATACGAGGTCATCATGGCCGCTGAAGATTTTACCCCGGGCCTGAATTTCATCCGTACCATCATTGAAGCCGATATCCGGGCCGGAAAGAACGGCGGGCGTGTCCATACCCGCTTCCCGCCCGAGCCCAACGGCTATCTTCATATCGGCCACGCCAAGTCCATCTGCCTCAATTTCGGTTTGGCCGCCGAGTACCGGGGATTGTGCAACCTGCGTTTCGATGACACCAACCCCGGCAAGGAAGACGTCGAATACGTCGATTCCATCATGGCCGACGTGCACTGGCTGGGATTCGACTGGGCCGACCGGCTGTATTACGCTTCGGATTATTTCGACCGGCTGTATGAGTTCGCCCTGCACCTGATCCGCACCGGCAAGGCGTATGTCTGCGCCCTGACGGCCGACCAGATCCGGGAGTACCGCGGCACACTGACCGAGCCCGGCAAGAACAGTCCCTGCCGGGACCGTTCCCCGGAAGAGAGTCTGGACCTTTTCCAGCGCATGCGCGCCGGGGAATTCCCCGACGGCTCCTATGTGTTGCGGGCCCGGATCGACATGGCCTCGCCCAACCTGAACATGCGCGACCCGGTCCTCTACCGCATCCGCCGCGAAAGCCACCACCGTACCGGCGAGCGTTGGTGCATCTATCCCATGTACGATTACACCCACCCCATCTCCGACGCCCTGGAAGGGATCACCCATTCCATCTGCACTCTGGAATTCGAGGACCATCGGCCGTTTTACGACTGGGTTCTCGACCAGCTGCCCGTGCCCTGCCACCCCCAGCAGATCGAGTTTGCCCGCCTGAACCTGAACTATACCGTGATGAGCAAGCGCAAGTTGCTGGAGCTCGTCGACAAGGCCTATGTGCGTGACTGGGACGATCCCCGCCTGCCGACCCTCGCCGGCCTGCGCCGCCGCGGCTTCACGCCGGAGGCCATCCGCAATTTCGCCGAACTTGTCGGCGTGGCCAAGCGCGAGAGCATGGTCGACATGGCCCTGCTGGAACATTGTCTGCGTGAGGATCTGAACCGCAAGGCCATGCGGGCGATGGCCGTCCTGAGGCCGCTGAAGGTCGTCATCAGCAATTATCCCGAGCACCAGGTGGAGGAATTGGACGCCGAGAACAACCCGGAAGACCCGGGCATGGGCACGCGCAAGCTGCCGTTTGCGCGGGAGATCTACATCGAGCAGGACGACTTCCGCGAAGACCCGCCCAAGAAATTTTTCCGCCTGTCGCCCGGTCGCGAGATCCGCCTGAAACACGCCTATTACATCCGCTGCCAGGAAGTGGTCAAGGATGCTCAAGGGCGCATCACGGAATTGCGCTGCACCTATGACCCCGAGTCACGCGGCGGCTGGACAAAAGACGGCCGCAAGGTGCTGGGCACTTCGCACTGGGTATCAGCCGCCCATGCCCTGGACGCCGAAGTCCGGCTGTACGACAAGCTCCTTTCCGTGCCCGATCCGTCCGCTGAAAAGGATGGAAAAGATTTCAAGGAATACCTGAACCTCCAATCCCTGGAGATAGTGAAGAACTGCAAGCTGGAGCCCGGCCTGGCCGTGGCTCAACCCGGCGACCGCTTCCAGTTCCTGCGCCAGGGGTATTTCTGCGTCGACGCCGACTCGGCGCCCGGGATGCTGGTCTTTAACCGCAGCGTCACCCTGCGCGACAGTTGGGCCAAGATCGAAAAAGCGCAGCAGGACAAATAGCCCGGGCGGCGCCGCAAAAAAGCGGGACCGTGATTTGACAATCCATTGCGATTCCCCCACAATTTCATATCGGCCCGGAAAATTTTTCATTCTCGAAAAATTAAGGAGGGTGTCGTGAAGAAAAACACCGCGTGTGTTTTAAAAGGATCGTTGTTCATTTCTCTGGTTCTGCTTCTTTGCTTGCCTGCGGCGGCCCAGGAAGATCTGCTATACCAGATGCCGCCCAAGGAGATCGCCGCTATCGTGGACGCGCCGGGAAATCCTTTCATCATCCCCAGCCCCGACGGAAAAACCCTGCTGATTGTCGAGAGGCCGGCGTTGCCGTCCATACAGGAAATAGCCCAGCCTGAATTGAAGCTGGCCGGGTTGCGCATCAATCCCCGCACCAACGGGCCGACGCAGAGCCGCACGGAGTATTATAGAAAACTGGTCTTCAAGGACCTCGCCTCCATGAAGGAATATCCCCTCATGGGCGCTCCCGCCGCTGCGCGGATCTCCGACCTGGATTGGTCGCCCGACAGCGCCAAGCTGGCCTTTACGGTGACGGGGCCCGATGGTATCGAGCTCTGGGTGGCTTTCGCCGCCGATGGCAAGGCGCTGCGCCTGACGGGCCCGGTCCTGAACGGGGTGATGGAATACGGGTTTTTCCAGTGGCTTTCCGACAGCCGGCATCTCGTATGCAGCACCGTCCCGTCCGGACGTCCACCGCTCCCCGCGAAGGACATGGTTCCCAAAGGACCGGTGATCCAAAGCAACGAGGGAACGGCCGCCCCGGTGCAGACCCTCCAGGATCTTTTAAAGGACAACTATGATGAAGCGCTGTTTTCCTTTTACGCCACGGCCCAACTGGCCATAGTGAACCTGGAGGGGCAGTTGCGGCCTATCGGCGCGCCCGCGATCATCGCCGCGGCCGATCCTTCGCCCGACGGGAACTTTATCCTTGTCAACTCGATCCAGCGGCCTTTTTCCTACCTTGTCGCCTATAGCGAATTCCCCCAGGCCTATGAGATCTGGGACCGGGAGGGGAAGCTGGTGAAAAAGATAGCCGCTGTTCCCCTGGCCGAGGATGTGCCACCGGGCAACGATGCGGTGCGCCAGGGGCCTCGCGCCTTCCAATGGCGCAATGACGCTCCGGCCACACTCTACTGGGCCGAAGCCCAGGACGGCGGCGACCCGGCCAAGGAAGCCGATATCAGGGACAGGATCTTTTGCCTGGCCGCGCCCTTCAGCGGAGAGGTCCAGCAAGGCCCGGCCCTGAAATACCGGCTGCGCACGATATCGTGGGGCACGGGCTCCCTGGCCCTGCTAAGCCATTACTGGTGGAAGACCCGCCAGGCGCGCGTCGATCGCTTCGAACCCGATGCACCCGAAAAGCCCCTGGGACCGGTTTTCGCCTATTCTTCGGAGGACCGCTATGCCGACCCCGGCCGTTTCATCAGCAAGCCCAACCGCTTCGGAAGGTCCGTCCTGCGCAGCGGCAATGACGGGCGGGATCTTTATCTCACCGGCAGGGGCGCATCCCCGGAAGGGGACCGGCCGTTCATAGACCGGTATGATCTGCCGTCCGGGAAAACCACCCGCTTATGGCGTTCCGTGGCTCCTTATTATGAAACTTTCGCCGCCTTCGCCGGCCCGGGGAACGATCTCGTCTTGACCAGCCGTGAAGGCAAAAAGATGCAGCCCAATTATTTCCTGCGCAACCTGAAGACCGGGAAGCTGAAGCAGGTCACTTTTTTCAAGCACCCGTTCCCAGCGCTGAAGGACGTCGAGAAGCAGATCATCCGCTACAAGCGGCCCGACGGCATCGATCTGAGCGGGAACCTCTACCTGCCCGTCGGCTGGAAGAAGACCGACGGTCCCCTGCCCGTGCTGATGTGGGCTTATCCGCAGGAGTTCAAAAGCCGGGCGGCGGCGGGCCAGTTGAACGATTCGCCGTACCGCTTCATCCGCATCTCGGCCTATTCCACCCTGGTATGGATCACGCAGGGCTACGCCGTTTTCGACAACCCCACCATGCCCATCGTGGGCGAGGGGAAGCAAGAGCCAAACGACACCTACATCGAACAGCTTGTGGCCAGCGCCCAGGCGGCGGTGGATAAGCTGGTGGCGATGGGCGTCGCCGACCGCAGGCGGGTGGCGATCGGCGGACACTCGTATGGCGCCTTTATGACGGCCAACCTGCTGGCCCACTCGCGTATTTTCGCCGCCGGCATCGCCCGCAGCGGCGCCTACAATCGCACCCTGACGCCCTTCGGCTTCCAGGCCGAGGAGAGGCTCATTTGGCAGGCGCCCGACACTTATATCAAGATGTCACCATTCATGTTCGCCGACAAAGTCAAGGACCCAATCCTGCTGATCCACGGCCAGGCCGACGACAACAGCGGCACTTTCCCGATCCAGAGCGAAAGGTTCTACCATGCATTGAAGGGCAATGGCGCCACCGCGCGCCTGGTCCTGCTTCCCAACGAGGCCCATGGCTATGCCGCCCGGGAATCGGTCATGCACATGCTCTGGGAAACCTGGAACTGGCTCGAAAAATATGTGAAGAACCGCCCCAAATAAAAAATGTTCGGGAGAAAAAGCCGGATAAGCCCGGATCGGTGAATGGGAGCGCTTATTCTGCAGCGATCCGGCCGCCGGGGGTTACAGTTTTTTTACCATGGTCGCCAAAACCAGCAGGGCAAAACCGGCCAACAGCAGGTGGAAAGTGTAGGGAACCAGGTCGTGGATGTGCAGGACGCGGAAATACTGGAGGACGGCGATACCGCCGATGATGACCGATATCAGCCAGGTGGAAAATTTTGGAGCGCTTAGTTTCATGAATTCCCCCTTTGTTGTTTCATCGTAGGCGCATGGAATCGTTAAGTCAAATTGGCTGTGTCCTGGCCGGGGTCAACAGAGCAGAAAACGTGCAGGGCCAATGAGCGCTTTACTTTCTGGCCGCCGCTTGCTAAAATAAATCCTTTTTTTCAAGAGAGGATGCAGAGATATGTTCATTCCGCTCAAGGATTACAATCCGACCCGCCGTCCGGCCCTGGTGGTGGCCATCCTCATCCTGATCAATTTTTCCGGATGGGATAAAACCTATTATAGAAATATTGCCATTATTTCGCATACAAGGAGGCCGTGATGGAAAAACAAGTTGTCAGTTCTGCCAAGGCGCCGCAGGCGCTGGGTCCCTACTCCCAGGCTGTGCGTTGGGGAAACCTACTGTTCCTTTCCGGTCAGGTGGGCATCGATCCCGACACCGGCAAACTTGTGGAGGGAGGCGTGGAGGCCCAGGCCCACCAGGTTTTCAAGAATCTCGCCGCCGTATTGGCCTCGGCCGGGATCAATTTTCGCCGGCTGCTGAAAACCACCGTTTTTTTAAAGGACATGGCTCATTTCAAGACCGTCAATGAAATATATGCCGCCCAGGTGCCGCCGCCCTATCCGGCCCGCGCCGCGGTGGCCGTCAAAGAGCTGCCGCTCGGGGCCGAAGTCGAGATCGAAGCCATTGCCGCGATGGCGGATTGAGCTGCCCGATTCCCTTCACGGCGTGATGGAAACTTTGCGGGCGGAAGACCTCTGGATCGAAAAAAAAACCGCTGATGGGGCGCTGCCGGTCCTGCGCGGGGTCACCCTGGAGATCCCCGGCGGGCAAGTCACCGTGCTGCTGGGGGAATCAGGGGCCGGCAAGACCATTCTGGCCCGGGCTCTGTCCGGCTTGCTGCCCGAGGGATTTTTTGTCAGCCGCGGCCGGATATGGCTGGGCCCGCAGGCCATGTCCCGGCCCGGATCGTGGGCGGAGGTCCGCGGGCGAAAGATCTTTTATGCGCCGCAGAACGCCGCTGCCAGCCTGAATCCCGTCCTGACCATCGGCCGGCAGATCCGTGAAACCAGCCGCATCAGTGAGAATGATATTGGCGAATTGCTGGGGCGCTTGCAATTTGCCGATCCCGGACGCATCCTGCGTTCCTATCCTTTCACCCTGAGCGGCGGTGAAAACCAGCGCTGCCTGCTGGCCATGGCCTTGGCCAGCCGCGCGGAAATCCTGATTCTGGATGAACCCACGGCCGAACTCGATGTGGCCGCCCAGGACGAATTCGTCAGGGTTTTGCAGGAGCAGCAGCGCGCCTGTTCCCTGACGGTCCTGTTGATCTCCCATCACCTGGGTTTCATCAAAAAAATCGCCCAGAACCTTTGCGTCATGTACCGTGGTGAACTGGTGGATGCCGGAGCTCCGGAAATTGTTTTGCGCTCTCCCGGGCATGCTTATACCCGCGACATTGCTGCTTACCTGCGGCCCGGCTGATGGATATCCGCTTCCGCCTGCGACAGGTCAGCAAAACCTTCCGCAACCTATCTTCCGGCCGGGCGGCCGTTGCCGTGCCGGCCCTGGCCGGAGTGGATCTGGACGTTGGCGAGCGGCTGGTCAATGCCCTGGTTGGCAGGTCGGGGGCGGGCAAGTCGACCCTGGCCCGGACGGTCATGGGCATGGAACAGCCCGACAGCGGCTGCGTACTTTATCACGGTCGTCCCCTGGCCGAGGCGCCGCGAAACCATTTTTGCCGCCAGAACCAAATGATGTTCCAAAATCCATACCTGGCGGTAAACCCGCTGTTTACGGTGCGGCAGATCATTGCCGAGCCGCTGCGTGTCAACGGCCTGGACCGCTCCGCCTGCTCAGAAAAAGTAAGCGCAGCCATGGAGCTGCTGGAATTGCCCGCGGCCTATCGCGGGCGTCTGCCGCATGAATTGTCGGGCGGGGAGCTGCAGCGCGTCTCCCTGGCACGGGCTTTGGCCCTGGAACCGGAATTCCTGGTCCTGGACGAGCCGTTTTCCGCCCTGGACGACTTGACCGCCATGCGGGTTTTACTGCAGTTCAAAAAAATTTTCCTGCGCCGGCGGCTGGGGATCTTGTTCGTCACCCATCATCCGCGTCATGTTCAGGCCCTGGCCGACCGGGTGGTCGTTTTGGAACAAGGCAAAATCATCGGCCAGACCTTGGATAGGGGATCCCTGTGATTCACGCTGCCGGGGTTCCCTATGATCCGCTTCGGCTCCGCCTGAAACCCCTACCTTCGCTGGCGATTGTTTCCCAGCCTATTGCAAGGTAATCGTCTTGCTCAATTTTCCGGCGTGGCGCGATTGGTAGGTGATTGTCAGGCTGCCGGTGCCGGAGACCAGGAACTCGTGTTCGACTTTGCCGAACCCGGAATGAAAAAGAACGGCTGGGGAGCAGGGTTGGAAAATGATTTTTCCTGGCCTTCCGGGAGCTTTACCCCGGCCTTTGGTCCGGCTGTAAAAAATATTTTCGGTAATACGCAGCCGAAACGCGCAAACTATCCGCTGATTTTGGTTCCAGGGCGATGGAGAACGGGCAGGACAAGCCGGCGATGGCCGCTTTGGCCGCCTGCCAGTCGATATTTCCCTGTCCCATGGCCAGGTGGTCGTCGTTGTCGCCGCGATTGTCGTGCAGGTGAAAATGGATGTGTTGGCGAGGGTCAAGATAGAACAGCCATTCTGGGAACGGGATGCGGGCAAAAACATTGTGGTGCCCGAAGTCAAAGCAGTGGACCAGGCGCGGCTGGCCGGCTTTTTTCATCAGTTGCAGGACGACATAAGGGGTAGGTTCGGCGATATTCTCCAGGGCGATCAGCGGGCCTTCGTGCTCGTCCAGCAGCGTGGAAAAAAATTGGGCGGCGCGCTCCAGCCACGGCCCGAATTGCTGACGGTAATAGATGGGATCATAATTGAAATGCATGACCACCAGTTTGCTTTCCAGGGCCTGGGCAATTTCCATGACCTTGGCCATTTTTTCCAGGCTGATGCGGCGGATGTCTTCATCGGCGGCCCCGGGCCAGACATCCATGAAAGGCGCGTGAACGGTATGCTCGCGGAAATCACCGAGAATTTTTTTTGTCGCGGCAAGGCGCCGCGCTGAAAAATCCTTTATCCTTTCGGCCTTGATGTAAACCTCGGGACCGGCAGCCAGCGAGGCGATGCGGGCAGCTTCCCGGTCGAGGCGCTCGCAGGCGACGCGAATGAAAAAATCTTTAAACATCGAGGCCGCCGATCAGCTTGTTGACCTGGTAGGACAACTGCTCCATCTTGAAAGGCTTGGGAATGAAATAACTGATCTTGCCTTTGAAAATTTCCGCTTCCAGGTATTCCCTGCCGTAGCCGCTGGCGATCAGAATCTTGATCTCCGGTTGGAGCTCCTTCAGGATATGAAACACTTTTTCTCCCGATATGCCAGGCATCTCGATGTCCAGGATGACCAGTTTGATCTCGGCATGGTTCTTCTTGAATATTTCGATGCCCTCGGTGCCGTTGGCGGCGGTCAGGCATTTCAAGCCCAGGTTTTTCAGCATGTCGCAACCGATCTCCCGCACCACCTCCTCGTCATCGATGAGCAGCACCATGCCTTCGAGGGGTGCCGCCGGCTCTTTCTCTTCCTGGGCGATGGACTGGAACATCTCTTTTTCAAAAACCGGCAGCAGTATTTTAAAAAAGGTGCCGCGGCCGATCTCCGAGTTCACCTCGATCTGGCCGTTGTAGTCATGGATAATTTCCCGGACGATGGCCAGACCCAGTCCCGTACCCCGGCCCTGGCCCTTGGTAGTGAAAAACGGCTCGAAGATCTTGTTGAGGTTCTCCCGGCTGATGCCGCTGCCGTTGTCGCTGATCTCGATCACGGCATATTGCCCGTCCAGCAGGTTGCTCTGGTTGCTGATGTCGACCAGGTCGGTTTTGATGCGCAGGATGGGCTGCGGGACATTTTCCAGGGCATCCCTGGCATTGATGATCAGATTGATCAGGATCTGCGAAATTTTGGTCTTGTCGGCCTGGAGCAGGATCTGGCTCTGGTACAGATGGATGTCCAGGTTGATCACCTTCAGGTTCATGGCCAGGAAATCCAGTGATTCCTTGATCAGGTCGTTGATGTTGAGGATCTCCTTTTCCGCCATTTTCTTGCGTGAAAAGTTCAGCAGCTGATTGATCAGGGTGGAAGCCCTTTCGCTGGAGTTGATGATCGTGGTCACGTATTTCTTCACCTTGGGATTGTCGGCGATCTTTTTTTCAAGCAGGGAGGCGTAGCCCATGATGCCGCTTAAGAGGTTGTTGAAGTCGTGGATAATATGGCTGGTCAACAGGCCCAGGGATTCCATTTTCTGGGCCTGCATCAGCGAGGACTCGAGTTTTTTCAGTGCCGAGACGTCTTCGAGGTGGATGACCACGCCGTTTTGCTCGGCGGTCACGGGGTAAAGCGTCAGGTTGGCGATTTTGAAATCCTCTTCACCGATGAATATTTTTTCATCGTTGAGGTAAATCGTTTTTTTCAGGATCATGATCTCATTGATGATGTCCTTGTATTTGTCGAAAAGCGGCAGCAGCGTGTAGAGGTTCTTGCCGAAAGCGTTGGCGAATGTGACGCCGAGGATCTTTTCCGCCGATTGGTTCCAGGTGGTGATCAGGTTGTGGTTGTTGATGGAAATCACCGCGTAGGGGCTGGCATTGATCAGCTTTTGCATGAACCCCTGCAAGGAGCGGAGCTGGGTGGTCAGGTTGCGCCACTCCGAAATATCCCGCAGCAGGATGATGCCGCCGATGATCATGTTGCCGCTCTTCAAGGGTTCGATGATCAGGTCCACGTAATTCTCTTCTTCCAGGATGGGGTTGCCGGTGTTGATGCGGTGGAAGCTGTTCCCGCCTTCCAGCACATTGCGTACCAGCTCATCAAAACCGCTTTCCATCGAATTCTTTGTCAGTATGGAATTAAGGTTCTGGCCGATGATCGCGATCCCGGTGGCTTTGACCAGGTCCCGGGCCCTGGTGTTGATGAAAGTGATGCGCAGCCTGCGGTCCACGATGATGATCATCTCCGGGATCGACTGAAAAATCTGCCGCGAGAACAGGATCTGGTTTTTCAGGTCGATCTCGGCTTTTTTGCGCTTGCTGATATCGTCGATCACCGCCAGGTAACCGCTGACCTGGTTGTGGATATCCCGGATCTTGGAAAAGGACAGGGCAATGTCGATTTTTTCTCCGGTTTTCAAGGTCAGCGTGGTTTCCTTGTCGATGGCCTGCTCTTTTTCCTTCAGCTCGTCCGCGATGGCGCGGATGAATTTTTTTTCCAGGAAATCACCGATGCGCAAGGACCGGATCTCTTCACTGCCGATCTGGAATTTTTTTAAGGAGTACTCATTCATGGAGATGGGGCGCAGCCGTGTGTCCATGGTGATCACCATGGACTGGGTGGTTTGCATGAGTTTTTCCAGATATTCCTTGTTTTCGTTGGTTTCACTTATTTTATTTTGCAGCTGGCAGAAAACATTTTCCATGTTGGAGAAGATCTTGCCGATTTCCTTGAAAAGCAGCGGCTGCCGCCCCGGGTCACGGCCGCTTCCCGTCTGTTGGAAATGAAGCAGGTTGCTGTTGATCCTGGCCAGGGGATTCAACAGCGCGGTTTTCAGGAAAAAGAAAAGCAAGACAGTGAAAAGCAGCAGCAGCAACGTATTCCATATGAAAAAAGCCATGCCGCCCTTGCGGATGTTGGCGAACATTTTTGCGGAACTCAGTGTGAGTACGTAATGCCAGCCGGTACTTTTTTGCCGGTAGGCCATCACCAGCTCCTGCTCACCGTCGAAGCGGAAAAACCTTTCGAAAAAAAGTCCCGCTTTCAGGGCCGCGACGATTTGCAGGGCTTTTTTATCGTGGATATTGGTATTGAAATCAAACTTCTGGCTGGGACCGAAATCATTTCTCTGGTAAAAGGAAATGAGCTCGGGGTGGAGGAGTACTTGGAAAGAATCGTCCATGATGAACAGGCTCGAGTCGCGGAAGTATCTGTCGGAGCGCATCCGCTCGAGCAGTTGCTCGACCGGGATGTCATGGCCGATGACGCCCTGGAACTGGCCGCCGCTGTAAACCGGGGCGATCAGGCCGGCCAGCCATTTTTTCTGAATGGCATCGAAGCTCAGGCCGGAGAACCGGACATCCTTTCCCGGATTTGCTAGCGGAGTGCCGAGGACGTAAAGCGCGTCTTTGCGGAAATCGTGTCCTTCCGGCATTTCCATGGCGCGCAACGGCGGCAATGACGCGAACCAATTGTCCCGGGATATAAAACAGGTGTCAGCCGGGGACGGCTGCAGCGCAGCCAGATAAGATTGCAACAGCGGCAAGCCGGCGGCGATGGTCCTGGCCTGGGCAGGCAGATCCGCGAGGTCCGGGGTGAACAGCCCCAGGGCTCTTTCTCCTGCGTCGATCTGGTAGCGGAACTGCCGCAGGGGCAGGGGGTCGGTCTGCTCCGCATTTTCGGGCTGAGACAGCAAGCCGGTGAACAGGAGCGCCGTTTGCCGGACGATCTGCTTTTTTTCCGCCCAGAAATTGTTTTCGCGGCGCAGAATACTGTTGAAGATCACCCAGCCATTTTCCTTGAAATCCTTGCTCAGCCGGCTTTTGAAAATTGTATCCTGGTGAAAGTATTGGATGGAGACGATGATGAAAAAACAAGCGATCAAAATAAAGAGCAGCTTCCGCGTCAGGTTTTTCATCAATCCCGGAGTCCGGCAATCGCCATTTTTATTTGCTTTCCTCTTGACCCTGATAAATGATTTTTATGCCAGCGATTTTTCTCTGGATCGGAAAAATCCCCAGCAGCACCTGGCCTGAATTCTTGGTCTTGGCGTAGATTTTCACTTTGACGCTTTTCCAGCTGGCCATATTTTTAATGAAGGCCGGCTTGGATGTCGCCCGGTAGCCGAAAAATCCCTTGACAAATATCTCGTCGCTGACCTGGCCTGGGGGGAGCGGTTTTTTTATTGTTTCGACATAGCCATCGGTCAGGTTTTCACCGCTTTCTTCAAAGATGAAAATGCAATTAAACCCCACGTACTGCAGGGGGCGACTGCCGGTATTCTTTATTTTAAAAGTGAAGGCCGGCACGATGGTCGCTTCATCGGGCCTGACCTTTTTGTCGACCCAGATGGAATCGTGCCAGACGATCTGGATGGATTTGGCCACTTCTTCATCGCTCATGGTGTCCTGGATCACGGTCTTGTAGAACAACAGGACCAGGGCTATTCCTACGAAAAAAATGAGCAGGGACGCCCAAAATTTGGTCTGCTTGTAAAAAGGCACTTTTTCAGTGATCCCCTTGAACAAATCGTTGTTTTCGCTCATAGATGTCTCCTTTTTTTTATATATATCATTTGTTTCAATATTTCAAGACAGAAAATTCGGTAAAAAAAAAGGGGGAGTTTTTCAGTAAACTCCCCCTTTTATAAAAAAAGGTTTAGATCAAACGATGCCGTAGGCCAGCATGGCCTTGGCGACCTTGATAAAACCGGCAATGTTGGCGCCCATCAGGTAGTCGCCCTTGCTGCCGTATTTTTCGGCGGCGTCCAGGCACTGCTTGTGGATGTCCTTCATGATTCGCTGCAGGTTCTGGTCGACCTGTTCGCGGCTCCAGTAAAAGCGCTGGCTCTGCTGAGCCATCTCCAGTCCGGAGACGGCCACGCCGCCGGCATTGGCGGCTTTGGCCGGCCCATATAGCACATTGCTGCTCTGGTAAACTTTAATGGCGGCCAAGTTGGAAGGCATGTTGGCGCCTTCGGAAACGCAGAAGCAGCCGTTCTTGACCATGGCTTTGGCGTGCTCTTCGTCGACTTCGTTCTGGGTGGCCGAGGGGAATGCCACGTCGATCTTGAGACCGTCCTTGATCACGTCCCAGACACTTTTGCCTTCGTAATACTTGGCCTTGGCGTGCTTGGCCACGTACTCCTTGATGCGGGCACGCTGGACTTCCTTCAGGTCGATGATGTCGGCCAGTTTTTTGGCGTCAATGCCCTCTTCGTCGACGATGGTGCCGTTGGAGTCGGAAAGGGTGATCACTTTGCCGCCCAGCTGGTTGATCTTCTGGGTCGTGTATTGGGCGACATTGCCCGAGCCGCTGACCGCGCAGCGCAGGCCCTTGAAGTCCTTGCCGCGGGTGGCCAGCATCTCGGCGGCGAAATAGACCGAGCCATAGCCGGTGGCTTCAGGACGGATCAGGCTGCCGCCCCATTCCAGTCCGCGACCGGTGAGCACGCCGGTGTGTTCGTTGCGGATCTTCTTGTAGTAGCCGTAAAGGAAACCGATCTCGCGTCCGCCGACACCGATATCGCCGGCCGGGACGTCCACGTCGGCGCCTATGTGGCGGAACAGTTCCCTCATGAAGGCCTGGCAAAAGCGCATGACTTCGCCGTCAGATTTTCCCTTGGGATCGAAGTCGGAACCGCCCTTGCCGCCGCCCATGGGCAGGGTTGTCAGGGAGTTTTTAAAGATCTGTTCGAAACCGAGGAACTTGATGATGCCCAGGTTGACCGAGGGGTGAAAGCGCAGGCCGCCCTTGTAGGGGCCGATGGCGTTGTTGAACTGCACGCGGAAGCCTCTGTTGATCTGGACCTCGCCCTTGTCATCGACCCAGGGGACGCGGAAGATGATGGTTCGGTCGGGCTCGACGATGCGGTCGTAGATTTTGGCCTTCACGAATTCGGGATGTTTCTTGGCCGTGGGTTCCAGCGTTTCCAAGACTTCCTTGACCGCCTGGTGGAATTCGGGCTCACCAGGATTTTTGGTTTTGACTTTTTCAATGAGTTCTTTGAGTACTGACATTCTTTATCTCCTTAAAAAATTTTGGCAATCCGTAACAAATACTTTTATGGATTTTTATGAATGGAAACTGTTTATTAGCAAAAATGGCGGGAAATGTCAACTGTTTTCCTTGACAAACAGCGAAAAAAAATTTATTAATGGTAGGCATGCGACTGACAAGAAACATCCTGGCTTTCCTGATTGCCTTTCTGCTCATTCTCTTGCTTTTTGTCCCGGTATTGGTTGTTTCCGGCCTTTTTAAACAGGAAAAATTTCTTTATGCGGCGGCGCGTCTGGTCATCCGTACCGCGCGCAAGATACTGGGAGTGAAAATTGTAACGCCAGGCTTGGCGGCCGTCGATTTTTCGGGCCCGCAGGTCATGGTCTGCAACCACTTGTCGAATTTGGACGGCCCATTGCTGATCAGTGTCCTGCCGGTCAACCCGCGGGTACTGATCAAGACCGAAGCCCGGAAAATCCCCCTGATCGGCTGGATCATGAAGCTGGCTGATTTTGTCTTTGTTGACCGCTCCAGCCCGCCGCGCCGGCAGGAAGCGCTGGCCGAAGCGATCGAAAAAATAAAAAAAAAGAACTATTCTTTCCTGGTTTTTCCTGAAGGCACGCGCAGCAAAGATGGGCAGATCCAGGATTTCAAGAAAGGCAGTTTTCTGATCGCGCTCCGGGCCGGCGTGCCGGTTTTGCCGGTGAAAATTTCCGGTACCCATCAGTTGCTGCCGCCGGGTCGCAAGACCGTCGGCCGGGGATCGGTTGAGATCGAATTCTTCCCGCGCCTGGATTTGAAAAACACAGAGGAAAGCGGTTTGGCGGAATCCATGCAAAGCCTGCAGCAAAAAATTTATGTGGATAAAAAATCATGACAATCATTGATCCTGAAAAAATCCGGCGCCGGGCTCTATTGCTGGCCGGCCTCAACGAAGATCCCCAGGTTGGCCGCGCCATCGACCTGCTGGCGGCAGCCCTGGGCAACGGGCGCAAAGTGCTGGTGTTCGGCAACGGCGGGTCGGCCACCCAGTCGTCGCACTTTGCCGCCGAGCTGGTCAACAAATTTTATTTCCGGCGCCAGGCCCTGCCGGTCCTGGCCTTGAACGCCGACATGGCCAACGTGACCTCTATCGCCAACGATGAAGATTTTCGATTCGTTTTTTCGCGGCAGGTGGAAGCCTTCGGCAGTGCGGGCGATGTGGCCTTGGGCCTCACCACCAGCGGCAGGTCGGCCAATATCCTGCAGGCCCTGGCCAAGGCCCGGGAGAGGGGCATGCCGACCATCGCCTTGGCTGGGAACCAGGTAGAGCCACTGAACGGGATTCCCGTGGACGTACTGGTCGTCGTGGATGCCCAGGATACACCGACCATCCAGGAAATGCACTTGTTCTTGCTGCATATCATGGCGGAAACGATAGAAAAGAGACTATTTGGAGGGAAAAATGGTTGAACTTTCTTCGCGGGTGAAAACAATGACGAGCTCCCCGACCCTGAAACTGGTGCAGATCAAAAAGCAGTTGCAGGCCCAGGGCAAGGTGATCCTTGATTTCGGAGCCGGCGAACCCGATTTCCCCACGCCGGAAAACATCAAGAACGCCGGCATTGCCGCCATTCAAAACAATTTCACCAAATACACGCCCACTGCCGGGATCGCCGAATTGAAAAAAGCCATCCAGGCTTCCTATCTGGCCGAGCAGGAATATGCCGCCAAGGATAACCAGATCATAGTCTCTCCCGGCAGCAAATACGGCCTTTTCCTCATGCTGCAAGCTGTGATCGATCCCGGGGACGAAGTGATCGTTCCGCTCCCCTTTTGGGTTTCGTATCCGGAAATGGTGAAATTCTGCGGCGGCCGGGCGGTCTACGCCGATCACCTGCAGCCCGACCGGCTGTTCGAGCTGACCGCCGCTTCCTATATTTCCAAGGTCAGCACCCAAACAAAGGCCGTGATCGTCAATTCGCCTTCCAATCCCACCGGCAAAATCATGAACAGCGAAGAATTGGAAAAACTAATCGAATTTTTTTATAAAAAAAACATCCTGGTCATCGTCGACGACTGCTACCGCAAGATCATGTATACCCCCGGGAAATACCCTTCACCTCTGAATCTCGTGCCCGCCGCCCGCGAGCAGGTGGCCGTGGTCAGTTCGCTCTCCAAGACCTATGCCATGACCGGCTGGCGCATCGGCTATACCATCGCCCATGAGTCGCTGGCCGCGGCCATGACCAAAATACAGGAGCACTCGACTTCCAACCCCTGTTCGATCTCGCAAAAAGCGGCGGTCGAGGCCCTGGCCGGGGATCAGAAGGCGGTGCAGGCCATGGTGGAAGAATACCGCCGGCGCCGGGACTACTTCGCCCGCCGCGTGGATGAGATCGGCCATATCCCCTACGCTCTTCCCGACGGCGCTTTTTATTTCTTCGCCGATTTTTCCCATTATATCCGCAACAAAAAATTCAGCGACGACAACCAGTTGGCCTTGGATATTCTCGAAAAACTGAATATCATCATGGTCCCGGGTTCGGCTTTCGGCGCCCCCAACCACCTGCGCATTTCCTTCGCCACCTCCATGCAAGACATTCAGGAGGGCTTGGGCAAGCTGGAAGAGTATCTGCGCCAGGGCCGCTAGCCGTATGGGCATTTTCCCGGGCCGCAGGGGGAAGGGAGCCGACGGCTGATGGTACTGGATTACAAGGACGTCTCCTTTTCATTCAACAACCGCAAGGCCCGCCGCCGCCGGCAAAAGCTGAGGCTGGCGCTTTTGCTTTTTTTTATTCTGGCCGTTTTTCTTGGTTATCGCTACCTGCAAGCCAGGTTGGCCGTGGATGAAATCCAGGAGCTGCTTCTGGCCGACCGTCTGCCGGAGGCCGAAAACCGTCTGCGTGCCGCGGTTTCCCCGCTTTTTCTGCGCGGGAATATCCGCGAATTGCGGGCTTTGTGCGAGCTTTTTAAAGACCGGTTGGATGAGGCCGGGATGCAGTTGAAAAAACTGCAACTGGCCGAAACTCCGACTTCGCTGCGTTCCGGGCAATTTCTAAAGTATTTTTTTGACCGGGGCGAATATGCGCAGCTGAAGATCTACACCGATTACCTGCTACCGCGCGGGGATGACGAGGCCCGCTGGTTTTACGCCCTTGGCCAGGCAGCGTCCTTGAACCGTGTGGAAGCGGAAAAAGCCTTGGCCGGACTTTCGCCCGCATTCAAAAAAGCCAACGGCAAAGCCCTGGAAGTCCTGGGCGATTTCGACCGTTCCCTGCGCCTGGGGCGAGTGGATTACATATTTGACAAAAATGACCGGCCCCTGGGCTATTTCGATCTCCAGCGCCGGGCTACCCGTTCCCTGCTCCCGGGCCTGGACCTGGGTGCTTTTGATGCACAGTTCAAAAAAGGTGTCCGCACCTTCCGCCTGACCGTGGATGCGGCGCTGCAAAAAAAAGTCAACATCCTGTTCCGGAATTATTTCGGCACCCTGGTGCTTCTGGATCTGCCGGAAAACAGCATCGCCGTCGCCTATTCCAAGCCCAGGTCGTTGGCGGCGGCCAACGCCGCCTTGGTGGAGCAGTTCGAGCCCGGGTCCATCATCAAGATCGTCTCGCTCCTGGCCTATTTGCGCCAATCCGACAGCGGCTTGTTTCCTTTGGTCTGCCCGGGACGGATCACCATCGGCGGCAAGGTTTTTTCCGACCGCATCGAGCATGGCCAGGTAAGCGATTTTGCCCAGGCGCTGGCCATGTCGTGCAATGTCAGTTTCGCCCGCATGGCCATGCGCGTCGGATCCGCGAGCCTGACTGACCTGCTGCAGCGCTTTGGTTTCAACGGTCCGCCTTTCATGGATGAATTCATCCAATTCCCTACCGGCAGTTTTGACCGTAAGATCAGTGATGATTCCCAGCTGACCAAACTGGCCGTGGGCCTGGAGGGAATTCGCATGACCACGGTCCACGCCGCCGTCCTGGCGGCGATTTTTTCGCAAAGCGGCCAGCTTTTTCCGCCCTACCTCATCGATGATGCCAAGAATATCCTGGGCCTCGGATTTTACAGCCATTCCGCCCGGCCGGTCCGCGTCCTGGCCGATGACCTGAATTTCATGCGCGTCAAGAAGGCCATGGTGGATGTGGTGGAAAATGAGAG
>Ga0209540_10001378_pt1 | contig 18646 bp, 16 predicted proteins | sample BarGraIncu01121A_FD_184501 | JGI IMG/M metagenome (GOLD analysis project Ga0209540, IMG submission 184501) | Arctic peat soil microbial communities from Barrow, Alaska - Barrow Graham LP Incubations 011-21A (SPAdes) (version 2) | ecosystem: Environmental > Terrestrial > Soil > Wetlands > Peat... | reverse complement strand
GGATGTCACCGTTTATTTTAGTTTTAAGTCCTACAATAACCGGTCTGAAAGCCTCTTCGTGCGAGGGACCCGGTTGATTGGTATTTACGATTATGTCCATGACTTTGCCCAAACGGGTTCCGTTCACGTCATAGATCTTACAGCCAGTTATCTGGCTTAAGTAAAATGTGATTTGTGATGTCATTGCCACCTCCTTTTTTTGTAGATTTAGAAAGTTGGCTGTAGGATAAATGCGAACAGACGACTCCCTAAATCAGGGTGTTTTTTACTAAATTTCGTATCGCAGGGTCGTCGTCCATAATTGGATATTTTTTTAAATTCGGCGCAAAGGTAACCTTATTTTCTTTATTCAATCCTCAGTAAATAATACTTTAACTCTTTTTTTTGTTTTTCAGAGCCTGTATCTGTCTTATTTTTCTAAAGTGAAATACTAATGTCACAGGAGCTTACTCACAACTGTTTGTTACCACTTTCCATTCTGGACAGAAAAACATCAAAAGTTGTAATATATTCAATTTAGCAACTATGAAATTCGTTTTACCAATTATGAAATCGAATTTCATAACTGTTATATTCAATTTCACGATTATGAAATTCAATTTACTAACTGTTATATTCGACTTCTTTTATGTGTTACATTTCCGATTGAGCTTTTTTATAGAAATACCTGGAGCTGACTGTGAAAACAAAGCCATTCAAAATGGAAGCATATGCAACACCAAGTAAACCAAAAAAATGGATTGAGATTGAAATTACAATAATGTTGAAGCATAATGAAATCAGGCTTACATAAGCGTTGTATTCAATTTTCCCCAACCCAAATATTGCTCCACTTTGTAGTTGAGTGAGTTGTCGTAAGCTCCATCCAATGGCTAACATCGGAAAATAAACCATTGATTGATCATATTTTGATTTGAATATCCAGTGAGTTAAAGGTGGGACGATTACTAATGCTGCCAGAAGAGGTATAATTACCCCGGTGTACAGTAATTTATTGTATTTTTTAAATGCAGATGTAAACTGATCTTTTTGATTGGCTAATGATGAAAAATAGGGTGAAGCTATTTGCTGAACAGTGCCCGGAAATAGCCTTAAAATAACTGTGATCGTTAATGCAAAGCTATAATATCCAATATTCTGCATGTCTTTTACGAAGAAACTAAGCAGTATAATGTCAATATAGGCCGATATCTCAGATAGTAGGTTTGCAAACATCGAGGTTTTGGCATATCTCCAAAGTGTTGGGAATGGAGAAAGTTTTTGCGATGAATGCAGAACCGCAAACCCTGAAGCTTACAAACAGCATCAGTATAAAGCTTAAATTATATGCCAGATAATAACCTTTGATTCCGAGCCAGCAAGTGAACGAGATAATTGCAATGATGGCAATTAATTTATTCAAAACAGTCAGGTTTGATATTAATTTTATTTTCTTCGTGGCTTGAAAATAAGCTACGAATACCATAAATAATGAATTGGTTACGATTGGGAATAGTCCCAGCGGAATGAGAGTTTGGATGATTTTATCGGTGGAGAGAATGCCAAAAGCGTTTAAAATAATGATTATAAAATAAAGGCTCAATGTCGATAAGATGGTAAATAACAATGCCGATTGGAATATTTTCTTTTTATCGCTAAAGCTCCTCTCTTCTGAACAGAGTTTTAAAACTGATGTATTGAATCCCATTCCGGCTACTATTGAGAATATTGATAAATAAGTTTGTATGATTTTTATTCGCCCCATGTCAGCAGGTGCCAGAATACCTGCTACGAATAATTGAGAAGCAAATGAAACCAATTGTATGAAAATATTGGCCGATAAAAGGTGGAAGAATCCTCTTTTATAAAACTGTTGAAATAGACTTAGTTTGTTGTTGATGGAAGCATTCATTTATTTGAAATAGCATTTTTATAAATGGTGGACAGCTGCATTCCAATGTTAGAGTAGCTGAATTTCTCTTTAGCATTTGCTTTAATCAAATCCGAATCATAGTTTTGAAAGTTATCAAGCAAATAATTCATTTTGTCTTTGAGATTGTTTTTATTATTGGTTGTGAGTAATATGCCGTTACTTTCATCTATGTATTCAGGAGCAGCACCTACGCAAGTGCTCAATACAGGTTTTCCACAAGCAAGGCTTTCTGCAATGACAACTCCGGCAGTTTCAAAATTTGAGAATAACACAAAAAAATCACTATTTTGCATCCAGTTGGCTACTTCCTCAGATGTTTTCTCCCCTAAGAAATGAATAATCCCCGTTGGAAAACCAAGTGTATCAGCATATTTTTTTACACTGTTAAAGTTAAGACCTGTACCAATGAGCATTAGTTCAAAATCCTGACGCAGTTTTGATAACTCAAAAACGGCACGAATTATTCCTTTTACATTTTTGGCTTCTTCATCAAAGCAAGAAACATGTATAATCCGTTTTTTTGAACGATGGACAATTGTGTTTTCATTGAAGAAAACATCATCCACAACATTATTTACCACAATGTAATTGTTGTGAAATAACTTATGAGCTAACATGGCTTTCTTTAGATTCTCAGAAACGGGTAAAATAGCACTTGCATTTTTTATCACCAGCCCTGTTAGCAGTTTTCTAAATGAACCTTTAAAAGAATTGCGTTCAGGAAGATATCGGGACCAATGTTCGGTCATAATGTACGGAATTCCTGTTCGCAATTTAAATAAATAAGCCACAAATGCAGTTCTGGTAAGGATATTTGCATGGACAATATCAGGGTTAAAGCCGTCAGAGGAAATCTGTTTATATCCTTTCCGGTAAGCTCTGTAATAATTAATTGTGTTCGAAAGTTTTGAGCATCTATTTTGCCTTCTGACCGGATAATACACTATTAGCTCGCTTAAGTTGTTTTGAGTTCTGCTGTCGATCTCAAAATCGGAAATGCTTTCATCAGCTTGAATATAAAGTACTTTTACCTGACAATATAAACTAACAGCTTCGGCGTGTTTTTGAACAAACAGGCCAAGCATTGGATCGTTTCGGTGCGGATACCACTGCGATAAAAAGAGTACTTTTATTAATCCTGATTTCATTTGCGAATAAGAAACGACGGTCGGAAGCGTTTGAGAATATAATAGGGATGATATTTAGCTCCAAAGCCTCTGTATAATCGAGCAATGCCTTCAACTCTTGAACCTTCAAAGTCGAGAACGTAGCTTTTCTCCGCATGTTTGTGAATCAAATAATCTATTAAGAAAAACATAGCGGATGATTTTCTCCCTTCAGTACTGGATGTGGAAAGTAAATATGTTAACCTATTGCTACTTTCTAACAAACATAAAGCAGCCACTAAATGGTTTTCCGCCGAAAAGACACCATATAATATCAAAGCATTTTCAGATATTCCTTTTTCAATTAATCTTTTCAGTATTGGTTGATGGGGCGATAGATAATGCTTATCTACCGAAAAGAAAAAAGCTAAAAAACTTTCTTTTGTTATGTTTGGTTGTACTCTTAAACTCTTAGTATTTGATTTCTCAATGTTTCGCTTACAGTTCTTTGAATATGCGGAGAAAATGTCTTTGTAAGGCTTATTTAAATCAAGTATGAAATTGGGGTAAATAAGTGCTTTTTCGTAGAAGTTTTGTTCATTTAAATTGAGCTCGTAGCTAAAGTAAGGAATCTCTTTCATGAAAGTCTCTACTACTTCTTTATTGATATCATGTCTTGAGAAAATTCCAAGCTGCTGGGTCAGAAGAGGCTGTACCAGGTACGGAAAGCCATATCTGCTCTTTACCGGCAATGGCATAACATACTCATAATCTGCACTTACAAGAGCTTCCCAATCGGGAGATACAGCATCCAGATACCACGAAAAAGCATAAGTCAAATGATTCTTTGACTCTGATATGCAAGTATCCCACCGTTTAAAATCAATAGATTTGTTTCTTAGATGTTTTAGCTTCATGTAAACAGGCTTAACAGATGTGTAAACAAAAGTAATTGATTCTGTCATATTACCAGCTGAAATCACCGTTAATTTAAAACGAATAAAAATTGATTTTGGTCTTTATCCTAAGTGGTTTTATTATTTTTAAGTGATTATTTTTTTATTCAGAAAGAAAGCAGTATTTTTGAACATTCAATTCAATATTAACATGTAATCATATGGCTAAAGAAGTAGTGGCAAATACTGGTGCAACCTACAATGCACTTACGAATGGCAGCAAAGTTGTTGGCGAAATATTTGCAGATAGTGATTTTAGAATAGACGGCGAAGTAGAAGGTAAGATAACTTGCAGTGGAAAGGTGGTTATTGGTCAGAAAGGTTATTTGAAAGGATTAATTTCGTGTGCCAATGCTGAAATTATAGGGACAGTTGATGGTGATATTGTTGTTAGTGAAACTTTGTCTCTTCGCTCAACTGCGGTTATAACCGGAGATGTGAAGACAAAGATTTTGCTGGTAGAGCCAAATGCTATCTTTAATGGAACTTGTTCAATGAAGGATCCTTTAACTTCATCACAAGCTGAATAAGTGCGTATTGATTGACAATAAAACAAAATGACTATTAAGTTGTTTTGCTATAAAATATACAGCGTTGGAGTAATAAATACTTCAACGTTTTTGTTTAATTCTATTTTGAAAAGAGATTATGAAAGATATTAAATACAAAGCATTTGTAGTTGAAGAGGCTGATGGCAAATTTGTTCAAACCATTCAAACTTTGTCGACCGACAATTTGCCATCAGGGGACGTGCTTGTTCGGGTTCATTATTCTTCAATTAATTATAAAGATGCTCTTTCGGCAACCGGAAATAAAGGTGTAACTAAAAGCTATCCACATACGCCGGGAATTGATGTGGCTGGGGTGGTAGAATATTCAGTTGATGATAAATTCCGACAGGGAGATGAAGTTATTGTAACTGGTTATGACTTAGGAATGAATACTGCAGGTGGATTTGGTCAGTATATTCGTGTCCCATCAGAATGGGTGGTTAACCTACCGAAGGGATTGACTATGAAGGAGGCTATGATTATTGGTACCGCTGGTTTTACGGCTGGAATTTCGTTGACACGCTTGAGTCAGCTAGTCAAACCATCTGATGGAAAAATCATTGTTACCGGAGCAACCGGTGGAGTGGGATCGGTAGCTATATCTTTGTTAGCTAAATTAGGCTATCAGGTAGTTGCTGTTTCAGGAAAAGAATCAGAGTCGGAGTTTCTGCATAAGCTTGGTGCTACAGAAATAATTTCGAGGAACGATTTTCAGACAGTTGATAAGCGACCTATGCTTTCGGCACGCTATGCAGGAGCTATCGATACGGTTGGAGGTCCAATACTCGAGAATATTCTGAAAGCTCTCATGCCTCTGGGAGCTGTTACAACGTGTGGTAGTGTGTCTTCTACTCAACTAAACATGACAGTATTTCCATTTATTTTACGTGGAATAACTCTGATAGGTATATCGGCACAAAACTACCCGACAAATCTTCGCGAACCTTTATGGAAAAAGCTGGCAATAGACTGGAAACCTGATAATTTATTAGATTTGTACAATGAAATATCATTGGAAGAACTGAAAGGTACTTTAGAGAATATTTTAGCCGGAAAACTAAAAGGCCGAACCATTGTAAATCTGTTGGATTAATAACTATTTATCCCTGTTTATGACGTGATTTCAATTGGTCTTATCTCTGATTTAAATTGATAGAAACCAATTGATTTCTAGTTTATATATGGTTAATTCAGTCTGGACCAATCTAAAAAGCTTCGAAATCAATCAAAGTTCAAATCTTTTTGTACAAAACTCTTTTATTAATGAAAAAAAAAGCGCAATTTTGCACTTTATTTCTGATAGACTTTTAACCTCATTTTTATAACCCTTCTCCGAATGGCATTAGCAAACGAGAATTATTTAAAAACTCCCGAAATCTATTGTTTTGACGAAATTGAGAAGCGCGTTAACGCTTTCAAAGTTTTACATCCAAACGCAAAAATCATTCGTTTAGGAGTGGGTGATGTTTCTCGCCCATTGCCAAACGAAGTCATTTTTGCTATGCATAAAGCTGTGGAAGAAATGAGTAAGGTTGAGACTTTTAGAGGCTATAGTCCACCTCAGGGTTATGATTTTCTGATTGAGAAAATTCTGAAGGAATATCGGTCGATAGGTGTCTCGCTGGATAAAGATAGTGTTTTTGTAAACGATGGAGCCAAGTCGGATATTGGAAATATCGGGCATGTTTTGGGACGTGATAATATTATTGCCATTGCGGATCCGGTTTATCCGGTATATGAAAATGCTACTATCATGAGTGGTAGAGCGGGCGAGCTGACCGATGAATTGAAATGGAGTAATGTGGTTTATCTGCGTTGCACAGAAGAAACCGGTTTTGTACCCGAGTTGCCTTCTGAAAAAGTGGATGTGATTTATCTCTGTAATCCTAATAACCCGACTGGAAGCGTGATGACCAAGTCTGAGCTTAAACGTTGGGTGGATTATGCCATTGAACATCAAAGTATAATTGTATACGATGGAGCATATCAGGCTTACGTAAATGAGCCGGATATACCGCGTAGTATATATGAGATTAAAGGAGCCCGGAAAGTGGCGATAGAAATAAGAAGCTATTCTAAAACAGCCGGTTTTACCGGTTTGCGTTGTGGATATTCAGTCTTTCCTCAGGAGCTTATGGTTTATACAAAATATGGGGAAGAAGTACCGCTGATTAAACTCTGGAGTCGTCGGAATGCAAATTATACCAATGGCGTTTCGTATATTGTTCAGCGAGGTGCAGAAGCTATTTATTCGCGTAAAGGCAAGGCGGAGACTCAGGAACTGGTGAATTATTATCTCACAAATGCTTCGCTTCTTCGAAACGAATTACTTTCAATCGGTTTTGAAGTGTATGGTGGAACCAATTCACCGTATGTGTGGTTCAAAACAGCTTATAATCAATCTTCGTGGAAGTTTTTTCAACAATTACTCTATGAGAATCATATTGTTGGTACTCCCGGAGTGGTTTTTGGATCTGCCGGTGAAGGTTATATGCGTTTTACAGGCTTCAGCAGCAGAGAAGATATATTGTTGGCTGTGGAAAGGCTAAGAAAAGGAGTATAAATAAAGAATTAAGACAATAAAAATCATATTAGCAAACAAATAAAAGTATGTGTGGAATTGTAGGTTATATTGGGAATAAGCAAGCCTATCCCATTCTTATTAAAGGTCTTCAACGACTAGAGTATAGAGGTTATGACAGTGCAGGAATAGCGTTGATACATGGCGATGAACTGAATGTTTATAAAGCCAAAGGAAAAGTTGCTGATTTGATCCAATTTGCAGAGCATAAAGATATTGAAGGAACTATAGGAATTGCACACACTCGTTGGGCAACACATGGTGAACCGAATCAGGTGAATGCACACCCACATTTGTCTCAGTCAAAAGAACTGGCATTAATTCACAATGGTATCATTGAAAACTACGCTATCCTCAAACAAGGTTTAACGGAACATGGTTATACTTTTGCCAGTCAAACGGATACTGAAGTATTGGTTCAATTGATTGAATATGTGAAGAAATCGAATAACGTTGATTTGACTACAGCTGTGCAGCTCGCTCTTAATCAGGTAGTAGGTGCTTATGCTATTGCTGTTATTGAAAAAAATCATCCTGATGTAATTGTGGCTGCCCGTAAAGGTAGTCCGTTGGTGGTGGGAATTGGTGAGGATGAGTTCTTTTTAGCATCCGATGCAACTCCTATTGTTGAATATACAGACCAGGTGGTATATATCGGTGAAGAGGAAGTTGTAACATTACAACGTGGCAAACAACTAAAGATTAAAACCATAGGTAATGTAGAAAAAACGCCTGAGATTAAGAAGCTCGAAATGACTTTGAGTCAGTTGGAGAAAGGTGGTTTTCCGCATTTCATGATTAAAGAAATATTTGAACAACCTAAAACACTGGCAGATAGTATGCGTGGCCGTGTAAATGTTGATGAAAACAATATTAAGCTGGCAGGTTTTATCGATAATAAAGATAAATTCATGAATGCCAAACGCATCATTATTACTGCTTGTGGTACATCATGGCACTCGGCATTGATTGGTAAATATGCTATTGAAGAATTTGCAAGAATACCGGTTGAGGTGGAATATTCGTCAGAGTTTCGCTATCGTAAACCAGTGATTGATCCTGATGATGTGGTGATCGCCATTTCCCAGTCGGGAGAAACAGCCGATACCTTGGCTGCTGTAGAGTTGGCAAAATCCAAAGGAGCCTTTATCTTCGGAATTTGTAACGTGGTTGGTTCGTCTATTCCACGCAATACACATTCAGGATGTTATACACATGCCGGACCGGAAATCGGGGTGGCGTCAACCAAGGCGTTTACAGCTCAGGTTACCGTGCTGACAATGTTGGCTATGATGATAGGGCAAGAAAAAGGTACGTTGAGTAAAGAAGATTATCTGAAAGTAGTATATGAATTAGCCCGTATTCCCGAAAAGATTAAAGAAATTCTGAAACAGGATACTCGCATAGCCGAATTTGCTAAAACATTCACCTATGCACAAAACTTTATTTATCTGGGTCGTGGTTATAATTTCCCTGTGGCACTTGAAGGCGCATTGAAATTAAAGGAAATCTCTTATATTCATGCCGAAGGTTACCCGGCTGCTGAGATGAAGCACGGTCCCATTGCTTTAATTAGTCAGGAAATGCCGGTGGTGGTAATTGCTACCAGTGCGGGTATGTACGAGAAGGTGGTAAGCAATATTCAGGAAATAAAAGCCCGTAGAGGCAAGATCATTTCTATTGTAACCGATGGTGACGTGGTGGTGAGCAACTTGTCGGACTATACAATCAGTATTCCGGAAACGGAGGAGTGTCTGGTGCCTTTGTTGGCAGCCATTCCGCTGCAGCTTCTAGCGTATCATATAGCAGTTGTCAAGGGTTGTAATGTAGATCAACCGCGTAATTTGGCAAAATCTGTAACTGTAGAATAATGTCCTAAACAACCCCTGCGCAAAACGTTGGGGTTTTTTGTTTAATGATTGGTGTTGAATTAGCGTGAAATGCCAATTTAAGTATTGTTTTTATTTTTCAAACAACTTATTTACTCGTTTACTTGTTCACTGTCTTGTAACTTGTAAATCAAAAACTTGTAACTTTTATATTATGTGCGGAATAGCAATGGTCAGGCTTTTGAAGCCTTTGGATTATTATCAGAAAAAATACGGAACATGGCAATACGGCTTGCAAAAGATGTATTTGCTGATGGAAAAACAGCATAACCGTGGGCAGGAAGGTGCTGGTTTAGCTACCGTAAAACTGGATATGCCCTCCGGCGAAGAATATATCTGGCGCGAACGTATGGAAGGTAAAAATGCTATTCAGGATATTTTTGCCGAGATAAATAAGAAGATGGCCTCGACTTCGGATGAAGTGTATTCAAGTGCAGAACGATCGAAGTCTGAGTTACCCTTTGCCGGTGAACTGTATATGGGTCATTTACGCTACAGTACCACCGGTAGGAGTGGGTTGTCGTATGTACATCCATTCCTGCGTCGTCACAACTGGAAAAACAGAACGTTGGTGCTGGCCGGTAACTTTAATCTGACCAATGTGGATGAACTGTTTGAACAGTTGACTCTGAAGGGACAACATCCACGCGATAAAGGTGATACCTTCCTTATGTTGGAATCACTCGGCTTTCAGCTCGATCAGGAAGTGCAAAAAGAATATGACAACATCAAAAAGCGTTATTCCAATGATTTGGTTATAACACATAAGATTGAAGAAAATCTGGATATAGCATCGTTTATCCGTAAGTCGGAGAAATCGTGGGATGGAGGATATGTGATTTGCGGTATGTTGGGTCATGGCGATTCGTTTGTTTTCCGCGATCCTAAAGGCATCCGCCCTGCATTTTATTATATTGACGATGAAATAGTGGTAACAGCTTCGGAACGTCCGGTGATTCAAACTGCTATGAACGTGAAAGAAGAAGATATCAAAGAATTGAACCCGGGCGAAGCTATGATTATCAAAAAAGACGGTACGATTAAATTCGAAACTATTCGTCCGGCAGCTGCCGAACTGGCTAAATGCTCATTCGAACGTATTTATTTTTCGCGTGGTAGCGATATTGACATCTACCGCGAACGGAAACAACTGGGACGATCGTTGGCACAACCTATTTTGAAAGCCATTGGCAACGATGTGGAAAATACCGTGTTTTCGTTTATTCCCAATACGGCCGAGGTGGCTTTTTATGGTATGGAAGAGGGAATTAAAGCTTCAACCAATCAACCTATCCGCGTAGAGAAAGTACTAATTAAAGACATAAAGCTGAGGACATTTATTTCGAAAAACGATGAACGGAATGATTTGGCAACTCACGTTTACGATGTGACTTATGGTTCTATCCGTCGTGGAAAGCAAGATAATCTGGTGGTGATTGATGATTCTATTGTACGTGGAACCACGCTGAAACAAAGTATTCTGAAGATATTAAACCGCCTTGAGCCGAAGAAAATAGTTATTGTTTCGTCGTCTCCACAAGTACGTTTTCCCGATTATTACGGTATAGACATGCCCCGGATGAACGAATTTTGTGCTTTCCGGGCTGCTATTGAGTTATTGAAAGAAACAGGCAAACAAAGTATAATCGATGCAGTGTATCACAAATCGAAGGCACAGGAAAATTTACCTAAAGAAGAGGTAATAAACTTTGTAACCGAAATATATGCACCTTTTACTCAGGATGAAGTTTCGAAGAAGATAGCCGAGATGTTGACTCCGGGTGATGTTGAATGTCCGGTGGAATTGGTTTATCAAACCATCGACGGACTTCATAATGCTTGTCCAAACCATAGTGGCGACTGGTATTTCTCGGGAAACTATCCAACTCCGGGTGGTAACCATTTGGTAAATAAAGCTTTTATCAATTACTACGAAGGAAAAGACAATAACTGATTGTAGTTACGAGTTACGAGTAAGAAGTGGGTAGTAGGTAGTGGGTAATAAGTAGTGGAGTAGGTAGCAGGTAGTAGGTAGTTAGTACAAATCTATTTATCTGAATATTATCCATAGAAAGAATATCATTTATTACTTAGGGTCTGCTGAAAAACTAGTTATTGCCACGAAGTGGCTAAATGTGAATAACCCCCGGTAAGCAAAGCGCAACCGGGGGATAAAAATAAAAACACAATTCCAACCCCGAAGTGGGTTGAACATTAAGATAATATATTGCTATTGAACCCTATTAGCTACGCTGACCGTTGGTTCAGGGTTCCTGTTTCACTACTATACTTGTCCGTCCCGATATATCGGGACGGTTATTCACATTAAATCCTTTCAGGATTTTTGATTGAAAAAAGAATAAACTAGTGCACGGAAAATGAACATTTATAGTCAATAAGCTTGCATATAAATTTAAAAATATGATGTTATCATATTGTATACCAATATTATAATAGTTTTTTAGCAGACCCTACTTACTCCTGATTGGTTTCAATATAAATAAACGACCTCACTCTGATGCAGTTTTGTGCAATGAGTGAGGTCGTTTTTATCCGCCCTTATCACTCCCCATTGTTCGTGCTGTGTGATAGCCTAATGCAAGCCTGTCCGATATTACCTTTAAGCACCTTCTTGCATTACCGTTCAATGAGGTTTGACAGGCACCTGTCAAACTTGTTGACACATGCCTGTCAAAGTGCTTGACAGGTACCTGTCAAACTATCGCAATAACACTATATAGACGAACGCGTACGAGCGAGCGTGTTGGTGTGTGCTTAGGCTGGTGGGGTATCTTTACCGTCCGTGCTGCATGATGTACTCTTAGCGATAAACGTAGGTTACAGTTTTGTTATTTACAATATGTTGATAATGAATATTAAATGCTGAATTCAAGGCATTCGCCATACGCTACCTTGTATTCAAAGACTTCTGTGGGGCTGAACTGACCGGTGATAATTCCGGTGGAGCGGATAACGCCTGCATGTGTAAAGATGATGACCTGTTGGTAGGGCAGGGTTTTGATTTCGTTCAGGAAGCTTTCCACACGTTCAGTCATGGTTTTGAATGATTCGCCTTGTGTAGGGCTTTCGTAGTACCAATTGTCAAACCAGGGTTGCAGGTGTGGATCTTGTATCTCTTTCCAAGCTTTCATTTCCCAATTGCCAAAGTTGAGCTCCATTAAGCGCTTGTCTGTAATGGGGTTTGCATAGCCACAATAGCTTGCCAGTTTGCGGCAGCGACTCAGTGGACTGCAATACACAGCATCAAAAGACTTACCCTGAAGGTTTTCGAGTACTTGCTGTGCTTCTGCTTCAAAATTGGCAGAAACATCTACATCGCTTTGACCGTAACAGATATCCGGAGCTACGGCTACCGAAGTATGTCGTACAAGAGTCAGCTTCATAAGCTATAAGATGATTTGGTCAATAAGCATACAGCCAGGTAAAATCCTAGCTCACAAAGCAAGGCGGTGGCTCCGCATATATCGCCGGTGTAGCCCTGTATCCGTTTACGGACATAGAAAAACTGGAACAGCACCACAGCCAGGGGGCACAGAGCTGCTAACCACAGGCTTTGATTCAGCAAAAGAAACATAGGCAGCAGCCCGAACAGGCAAGCTGCCAGTATTCTGAGTATTCCAAGCTTAGCATACAGCGTTTTGCTCTTACTTTCGCTTTCGGTGCGGGCATAAGGCAGATAATTCATCATCAGAGCCGGGAATAGCTTCGATAACGGATCGGCTACCAGAATTGCAGCAAACAGTACTTCACGGGGAATAGAAGTAAGGCTGCTTACCAGCGAGAGGTAGTACAGAATCATTCCAATAAGCGCATAACTTCCCACATTGGAGTCTTTCATTATGCGGAGAATATCTGCTTTGGTTTTTCCTCCACCAAAGCCGTCGAAGAAATCGCCCAGTCCGTCCTCATGAAATCCTCCGGTAAACAATACCCTCACTACCAATGCCAGTATGATGGCCAGCATAGGAGGGAAGAGCATTGAAAAACCGAGCCATGCAACCGCTGTGATTGCTCCGGTAATCCAACCGGTGAGTGGCCAGAAGCAAATGATTTTGCTGTAGTTCTCCACCGGAATATCAATGATTCTCCAAATGGGAATGCGTGTAAAGAATGTTAGTGCTGCCGCCAGCTGATAGAATAGTTTTTTCATATAACCCCTAAAGGGAAATTTAGTTACTAATTATAATAAGTTATTTCCCGTAGGCAATACATATCAATAGAAAATGAATACAGATACAACCAATTCCCCGTAAGGGATACACATGGAAGGATGTGAATGTCCTACGGACAATAAAACATGCATATTTTTTTATTCTATGGATATGTAAGTCCTACGGACTATTTTCAACTACTGATCTTAAAAATACTTGGTAACGCTCGCTTTTTTAAACGTACTCATTTCATTAATCATACGTACGGCTGAGTCTACCAGCGGATAAGCGCATACTGCTCCGGTTCCTTCGCCTAAGCGTAGGCCGAAGTTTAGCAGTGGTTTAGCTTCCAGATAATCAAGTACCAGTTTATGTCCGGCTTCGTCTCCCTGATGACCGTAGATGGCATATTCCAACACTTCGGGGTAAAGACGCGATGCAGCCAATATACAGTTTGTCATGATAAATCCATCAATGAGTATCACCATATTGAGCTCTGCTGCCTGAAGCATTCCTCCAACTGCCATCAGCATTTCGTAACCACCAAAATAGCAAAGAATGTCAATGACAGAACCGTCGCCCTTGTAGTTTTCCAATGCCTGTTTCAGAATGCTGTATTTGCGTTTCACGCCTTCGCTGTCGAATCCACTACCGGCACCTACGCACAAATCGAGTGGAATCTGCGTAAAACAAGTCATCCACAAGGATGATGATGAGGTATTACCGATACCCATTTCGCCAAAGCTGATTATGTTACAGCCGGCTTCGTGACAGTCTTTCACCACTTGTGCTCCCCGTTCGATGCACAGATCAAATTCTTCGCGTGTTACGGCTGCTTCGTGTAAATAATTGCGGGTACCTTTACGTACCTTCAGGTCGATAAGCTGTTCCAACCCATTGAAATCGTAATTGATACCCGAGTCGACGATCTTCATTTCAATGTTATGCTGACGAGCCAGAAAATTGATTCCTGCTCCACCTTCCACAAAGTTGAATACCATTTGCGGGGTTACTTCGGCAGGCGAATAACTAACTCCTTCGGCTGTGATGCCATGATCGCCTCCGAAAACAATGTGAAACGGATGTGTGAGCGTAGGAGTGAGGGTTTGTTGAATGTTGCCGATCTGAATGGCAAGCTCTTCCAACCGTCCCAGTGAGCCTTTGGGCTTGGTGAGGTTATCAATTTTTTCGACCAGATGTGCTACAATCTCCTTTTTGGGTGACTTGATGTTGAACGTTTTGTGTGACATAATTTTAGGATATACCCCCAGCCCCAAAAGGGGAGTAGGGAAGTTAGTATTTGTTTGATAATTAACCCCTAGCCCCTAAAGGGGAACAAGAGATATAAATATCATTTTTTATAAAGAAACTGCGTCTTAAAGCCCCTTCAGGGGTTTGGGGTCCTTATTTGATGTATACCGGTATTCCCGAAACCAGAAGTACCACTTCGTCCGAAGCGGCAGCTATATGCTGATTTACCCAACCCAGTAAATCGGTAAACCGCCGTTGCAAGTCGTTATTGGATGTTCCCCCAAGTCCCAGTTCATTGGTTACAAAAATAAAGGTGGCATTTTGCTGTGTAAATGCTTCGAAACGTTCGGTAATGGCTGTCAACGATAGTTCAACGTCTCCGTTTGTTTCGCTAAAGAAGTTTGTCGACCAGAGCGTTACACAGTCAATGACCACTACACGTCCCGTAACATCAATCTTTTGCAGGTCTTTTAGCTCCTCAATATTTGTCCACTCCGGTCCACGATCGCGTTTATGCCGTTCTATGCGTTGGCGGTGTTCCTCGTCCCATACAGCCGAAGTAGCCAGATAGATGGGGTTAGCTGAAAGCGATAATGCAAGTTTTTGTGCATAACTGCTTTTTCCTGAGCGTTGTCCTCCTGTTACTAAAATGATTTTCTTTGAGTTCATGCTGTGTTTCTATTTATCTTTTTCCAGATTAAAGTAATACCTGGATTTGTATCCGGGTAATAATTCAGGATGAAATATATGAACCATATCGGCCAATACCCGGTCGGGTTCCATGGATCCTGATTCGTAAAAAGGTGTTTTTCCTGTATTGATGGCGAAAATATGCTTTTGTTTGAAGGCATCGAAGTTGGCATAGAGGTTATACTCGTTTTTCAATGATTCATAGGTCATGTCGGTATGTACATCATTATACTTGAGCAACCAGTAATCCGCTTTTATTGCTTTGGAATATACCTTCTCAAAGGAAATAGGTACAGAACCCGACTGATCCAGCTCTTTCCACAAGTAATTGGCTCCTGCGTCCTGCAAAAAGCGTCCCAGATAGCTTTTGCCTCCGGCAATGTACCAAACATCACCAAATTTCTTCTCGGTAAATACTGTGGGGCGGTTTTTGGTTGCTGATACCTTATTGCAAAGCTCCAGATAGTTTTTCTCAATCTGACCAAAGATTCTGTCGGCTTGTTTGCTTTCATTGGTAAATGCAGCCTCAAATTTAATCCATTCGGCTCGTCCGAGCGGTGATTCTTCCATATACGAAGCATCTTTAACCACAGCTATGTCTACTTTCTCAAATTCGGTACGTTTGGTGTTCTCAAAGGGAGAGATAATCAGCACTTCGGGTGCAGCAGATATCAGCTTTTCTATATTGATGGATGTAGCCATTCCCAGATCGGCTATTTTGCCTTGTTTGAGTCCTTCCTTGATAACCGGTATACTGAAATATTCCGGTTCGCAGACTCCCACGGTTCGCTGTGCTTTGTTCAGTTGGTTCCACATGCCGGCATGTACCGAAGAGGCAAAGGCTACGCGCTCCACGGGTACTCGTACCACGGTACCTTCGGGCAACTGTGCCGGAAGCTTTTTATTCCGGTCTACCAGTATGTAAGTGTCCAGCACTTTGGTCGAATCCCAGGGATTTCGTACTATGAGTTGTGTATAGTCTTTAAATCTGTTGATACGAAAGCCTTTGGCATAGTGTACCTCTTTGTTTTGTTTAGTGGGTTGGATTGAAGTATCTTGTTTCTTGCGCTGATTTGTACAGGCAAGGAGACACAGGGTGGTAAGCAGAATCAGGATTCTTGTTCTCATAAGAATAAAGCCGGAATAAATAAAGTTATAGACACAAGCAGGAGCATAGCCAGTTCACACCGTTTATTGACCATCAGCGATGTTTCCAGATCATCGTCATTTAGTCGTTTGTCGCTAGTTCCGATATAGGGTTTCAATACCTCTTTGCCAAAATAGTAGTTCGGACCACCAAACCTGCAGCCCAGTATGGTTGCCAGTGCTGTTTCCGGATAGCCCGAGTTGGGGCTGGCATGCTTGCTGCCATTTGCAAATACATATCTTGTTTTAGAAGGCTTTGCAGTAACCAGAAGCATAAGTAAAGCCGTCAGGCGTGCCGGAACAAAGTTGGCTACATCATCGAGTCTGGCAGCAAATTTGCCAAATAGGATGTAACGTTCATTTTTGTATCCTATCATGGAGTCCAAGGTATTAATCATTTTGTAGCTCAACATGCCGGGAGCACCCAACAGGGCAAACCAAAACAGGGGAGCAATAACTCCGTCGCTCAGGTTCTCGGAGAGCGTTTCCAATGCTGCTGTTCGTATCTGTTGTGTGTTCAGGTTTTGTGTATCGCGTCCCACTATGCGTGCTACCTGTTTACGCCCCTTGTAAAGTGACTGATGCAATGCTTCGAACACCATAGCTACCTCTTTTCTGAGAGTTAAAGCCGAAAGGCAGAAGAATACGATAACCGAGTTTAAAAAGAAGCTGATAACGGGAGAAATCTGTTCGGATAACAGGAGGCAGTAGTGCGTGATAGCAAATGTAGCAGCTACTAATACCACCGTACTCAAAGCGCCTTTGATAAAGCGGTGCGAACCTTTGTTCAACCGTTTTTCCAACCATCCGATTAAGTTACCAAATCCAACTATCGGGTGCGGCATACCGGCAGGATCGCCCAATATGCTATCGAGCAGAAAACCCACTACCAAAGCGGCTAACGTGATAAGCTCTGTTTCCATCTGTTGAGGTTGTCTATTAATAAATCGTTCTGTACGGGAGAGAGCGTATTCAGCCGGATCATTTCTATTCCATTATTATCGAAGTCGGTAGCTACACGAATCAGAATATCTTCTTTCAATAAAAAAGCTTTCAGATCGGCTGCCTTGCCTTTTAATAAGGTTACCAAAAAGAAAGGAGTCTGCGAGGGTATTATTTTGAATAAGCCGATCTTACTGATTTCTTCCTGCAAGCGATTTCTCTCTTCGAGCCATGCTTTCAGGTTGAAAGAGTCTTCCTTACACCTCATTATATATTTTCCGGCTTCAATAGCCAGCGTGTTTACCGACCAGGGGATTTTATACTGATCCAGTTGGTGGATAATTGATTCGTAAGCAATGACGTATCCTATTCGCAAACCGGGTATCGTAAAGCGTTTCGTTAGTGAATGGATGAGTATCAGGTTTGGAAACTCCAGTATGGATGTTGGTGCTAAAGCTTCTTGTAAGCTGAAATCAATAAAGGACTGATCGATAATGAAAGTAACCTGCGGATAGGTGTAAAAGAGTATTTGCAGCTCTTTTCGGTCGAAGCAATAGCCGTCGGGATTATTCGGGTTACAAAGCCAAACAAGATCCGGTTGATGGATGTCAATGGAGATCGATAAGTTCTCCCGGTAACAAAGTTCAATGGTATGATTGTTCACCGCACAAGCCTTTGAATACTCCGAGAAGGTAGGAAAGACAATGAGTGATTTCTTTGCACTGAAAGCTTGCGCTATACGGTAAATGATATCAATGGAACCATTGCCTATGCTGAATTGCGAAGGTTTAAGTGCGTATCTTTCGGCTAAAGCTATTTTTAAAGATTGTGCTTCGCTCTCGGGGTAACGTATTGTTTTTGGTAGTATTGTCGAAAGATGATTGTATAAGTCTGTATTATCGGCTTCGTGCCATACATTGGAACTGAAATTAGCCTTTAATGTTCCCTGATAATCATCTCCGTGTGCGTTGAGGCAAGCAGTTACTCCCTGAAGGGGAACTGTATTCGTAGTGTATTGTATCTTGTTGATAATAGTATCCATAAATAGAGTGATATTTCCCCTTCAGGGGTTAGGGGTCGTTTTAATCATCGAATAAACCAAGTCCATGTTCACATGTTTACGCACATGAGCTGCCAGTTTATCGTATTGTTCTTCTTTAAATTTGAAGTAATCAAAGCTTGTTACGCTGGCTTTATCTGCCAGATAAGGCTGAATAAGATAATCCACAAACTCAGCATTATCCAGTATGCCGTGCATATATGTTCCAATACATTTACCGCTGATGCAACCGTCGGTAGCACCGTTTTCAAGTACGTTCAGAGGCTGTACATCGGCTGACAATATCTCTGTGCGGCCATTATGTATTTCGTAGCCTGTACAGTCTGTTGTTCCGGAATTCAGTTTAAACCGTACCTGCTTGGTAATCTTTTCTCCTTCCAGTAAAGTCTT